>Ga0160428_1000054_pt1 | contig 145597 bp, 116 predicted proteins | sample SolpanmetagenomM_FD_108198 | JGI IMG/M metagenome (GOLD analysis project Ga0160428, IMG submission 108198) | Solar panel surface microbial communities from Lawrence Berkeley National Laboratory, California, USA - M | ecosystem: Engineered > Built environment > Solar panel > Unclassified ... | reverse complement strand
GGCGGCATCTACCTGCCGTACCGCTTCGTACGCCACCACGCCACTTGGCGACGTTTGCAGCAGCTGATTGAAAAAAGCCGCTTGTTTTTTCTCGGTAATTTGAATCCGTTTCAGGGTCGACATGTCGACAAACGTCACGATGATCGAATCCTGATACTTCGCCACGTTGATATCGAACCATCCCTCGACACCGTCCGCGAAATACGGCACTTCCAGCAGCCGGGCCGACTTCCCGCTGGCAAGCACACCCTGAAACAACCCCAGCAGACCACTTTTTTCGGCCTGTGAGAAGTGCTCCAGAAAACCCCTGCCAAGCAGTTTTTCGGGGCGCTGACCCAGTATATCAGCGCCGGCGGGATTGACCAGCGTAAACCGAAAATCCAGAAAGGCACCGGCTGCGTCGCGCACAACGTCAAACACGCATATTCCCGTCTGGCTATCGTTGATAATGTGCTGGAAGAGATGAATCTGTTCCGTATTCACTGGTTGTTCGGCATTCATACGCGCAAAAAACGTCCCGCACCGGCTGGTCAACCGGGAATAGCAAAGATAGATACATGGTCGTACCAGCGGCTGATTTATACTCGTTTTGTACCAAAATCGGCGAACGCGGTACTCTACACGTCACCGGGTGACGCTCACCGGACTGGTGTTAATGCTGAACAAGTACTTTCTGGGTAGCCGTTTGATTCGGGCTCATCAATCGGAGCACATACAGGCCATCGGGCAACTGACTCAGGTCGGCGGTTTGCTGCCCCCGGCCCGGTTCAATCCGTTGTACAAGCCGACCGCTGCTGCTGAGTACATCGATTTGGTTGATCCGGGGGTTGTCCCAACGGATTTGCCCGGTCGTTGGGTTGGGGTACACGGCCAGCGTTTCGATCTGTTCGGGCTCCGCAGCTGTGGGCGTCGTGTCGACCTTCCCCCCCATGACGGGCCGGATCATGAAGGCCCCGTTGAGCGATAAAGCCGACGAACTCAGATTCTGCTCCCAGGTCGCCCCGCCGTTGTAAAACAGCTGGTTCCCAAACGGACTATTCTTATCGAAGCCCAGCCGGAAAATCGTCGTGTCGCTGCTGGTCGTTTGCTGGTAGCCCAGGTAGAACGTATCGCTGACGGCTACCCCTTTCGTAAAGGTAAAATCGACAAAACCGTTGCGGGTAGCGGGATACTGGGTGGCAAACGACTGCTGATAAATAGCCGCCCCCGGCCGACCATTGGCGTTGCTGTACACAAACATCGAAAACGCCTGGCCGGTCTGATTGGTCCGAAACGGCACGATACAGGCCCGGAAGCCCGCCAGCACATCGGCTTTGTTGACCACAAACCGCACCGCCCAGCGTTCGCGCGGCCCCACCTGCGCGCCGTACTCCCAGGTGCCGTCGTCGTAGGCGTAGTAATCGGCCAAGGTGGCGCGGGCAGACAGGGTATCATTCTGGCGCAGGTTCACCCCCGGAATCGACGGGTTCTGATCGTCGGTTGTCAGCAGATTGACGGTGTACCGCAGTACGGCCGAGGTCGATGTACCGAAGCTGGTTACGGGCAGTGGCTTTGCCGCCTTGTTTTGCGAACTCAGCGACGGAATCAGCACGGAGTTGTTCTGGGGCGAATCCTGCAACAGCCGCCCCGACACCTCATCGCGCACGGTGAAGCGGAAGGTGGTGAAGTTGAAATTATTGAACAGGTTGTTGATGTCGGTACGGACCGAGTCGGCAGTTTCACCCGTCGGATTCACCACGTACTGCGACAGGGGCATGGCTGTGTAGCGACGCAGAAACGGCGTCAGTGCCTGCCGGACAGCCACGTCGCGCACGAAGCGGTCGTTGACCGTACGGCTTTTATTCAGGTAGATATAATCGATGTTCCAGGTATCGAACGGGCCGGATTCGCGGCCGTACGAGCGAAACCGGAAGGCGAAGGCGTTGTGCAGGTAGACCAAACTGCGAATGGGAATAAACGCCTGCGTGAAGTTATTGCTGGGGGTTCCGCCCTCCACGCGCCAGACGGTTTGCCAGGTGCCGCTGCTGTTGAGAAACTGCACCGTCAGCGAGTCGCCGGGATCGGGCGCTTCACCCAGCCCGCGACTTTGCCAGTAGAAGCTGAGGTAAATGGAATCCGACACGGCCAGCCCGCTCAGGTTGATTGGCCGCGACGCCAGCGTGTCGGTATAGCCCTGCGCTAGCTGGTTGTTCTGCACATACGGCTTACCGCTGGCATTCAGCCCGTCGAACGAGGCAACGCCCACCGTGGGGTGATTGACGGCCATCGTGTTGTTGATGTATACCCCACTACCCGACTGCCACCGCGACTCGTTGGGTTTATCAAGACCCGGATAGCCCGCTGCGGTCGAAAAGTCCTCGAAAAAAGGAAGCTGGAGGGTCGTCTGCGCCCAGCCGGTTGAGGCAGCAAGCCCGACGAGCAGGATCAATAACCCGGCGCGTAGCCAGTTCGACACGGATACAAGTAACGAACGGTTCATGGAACAAGAGCGACCGGGCGGGGTCGGCGACGGGGCTACTGATTGGATTCAATGGGACCTACCACCCAGAGGTCCATTGTTTCGCCGACGCGAATCCGTTCGCCCGGCCGGGCTTCGGGCCGCTGGCGCACCACCGTTCCGACTTCCTTCTCTGGATCATCAACAGAAATTTTCGTGCCGATTTTCAGATTGGACCCCCGAATAGCGGCTTCCGCTTCATCGAGCGCCAGCCCTACAACGTTCGGGATGTCGAACATCGTATTGCCCAGCCCGTCGCCAATCTCCAGATCGATCTTCGAGCCTTTCGGAATGGGGGTTCCGGCTGCGATTTCTTTGCCGTTATATAGCTGACGCAGCACCGAATTTTTCGCCACGTCGGGTACGTAAGTCCGGTCGCCCTCCTGCAGGCCCATCGATTCGAGCATGCGGATGGCACTCCGGTCGATCATATCGACCAGCGACGGCATGGCAACCATCGGTGCGACGCGCTTGGTCACTTTCAGGTAGATTTTGCGGTCTTCCTTAACTTTCGCATTGGCGCGGGGGTACTGCTCGATCACGGTCAGCGGCTGCGCCCCGGCCACAAACGTACAGTCGGTCACTTCGTAGCGCAGATTCCGGTCGTCTAGAATGTTGCGCATCTCGTCTACACTCAGCTTGGATACGTCGGGTACGGTGATGGTTTGCCCATGATTGGTGGTGTAGGGCAGGTAGACAAAGAAAAAGCCCAGAAACAGCACCGCGATCACGGCCGCAATAATGCCGGTCTGGAGCAGAAGATCGAAGAATGAACGGGTACTAATTTTGGCCATTCAGGTTGTCAGTGCGTGAATCCCGGCCGGTACGCCGGGGTAGTGTGTCTCAAAACTAACGACAAACCGACGCGCTCAACGATACCCGGCCAGCATTTTTTTGATGTACTTGCCCACAATGTCGAATTCGAGGTTGACCGTATCTCCCGCTTTCAGGGTCCTGAAACTGGTATGCTCGTAGGTATACGGGATGATTGTGACCCGAAAACTGTCGGGCTGCGAATTAAATACCGTCAGGCTGACACCGTTGATACAGATCGATCCTTTCTCGACCGTTACGTTGTCGGCTACGGCAGGGTCGTACTGAAAATCGAACAGCCAGCTGCCATTCACGTCCTGCACGTTGGTACACACGCCGGTCTGATCGACGTGGCCTTGTACGATGTGCCCATCGAAGCGACCGTTGGCGGGCATACAGCGCTCCAGATTGACCAGATCGCCGGTCTTGAGCTGACCCATACTGGTTTTCTTTAGTGTCTCATCAACCGCCGTCACGGTATAGCTACCGTCGGCCACGCTCGTCACCGTCAGGCAAACGCCGTTGTGGCTAACACTCTGATCGATCGTCAGTTCGGGACTAATCGTCGACTCAATCCGAAAGGTCAGGTTGGTCCCCTCGGCGTCAATACCCGACACAGTGCCGGTCGTTTCTACAATACCTGTAAACATAAAATCAGTTTTCGATTTTTTGGTAGCGAGTGTGTAGCCTGGACCTCCAGGTCCGGGTGGCCGTCAGGCCGACTTGTGCAGGCGGCAGCTTTTTGGACGCTTCGCGTCCACCCGGACGTGGACGTCCAGGCTACGTCCGTTCTCCTGTCAGGAACAAGGAACTGCCGAAGGGGGTTCGGGGCAGCAGTCGGTTTTCGATCCGGGCGACCTGATACAGCGTTTCGTTGACCCAGCGAGCGGGCAGATATACATCCGACCGGGCCGCGTCGGGCGTTCGTCCCAGCCGCAGTTGCAGCCGCTGCCAGAGCCGCACCACCAGAATTGGCCCAGACAGCACCATACTCCAGTAGGTCGACTGACCCAGCCGCAGGCCGGCGACCGGAAACAGCGATTCGAGATCGGCCCGAACGAATCGGCGTTCGCTACCCACGGCAAGATCGTGCTGCCCCCGAAAGATATCGAACGCATTGTTATTGCTGATAAACACGCCACCCGGCCGCAACCGACGGGCCAGTCGGGTCAGCAGCGGAGGCAGGTCAGCGGGGGTAATGTAGCAGAATACGTCATTGCAGATCACCGCGTCGTACAGGCCGGTATCGGGCTGATCGGGCAGCGCATTCAGGTTCAGCAGCGACACGTTCAGCCCGCGTTCGTGACAGAAGGCCACCGCGTCGGCAGACCCATCGATACCGGTCAGGCTGGTATACCCCTGGTCGCGCAGGTCACTCAGCAACCCGCCCGTACCGCAGCCCGCGTCGAGAATCCGGATGTCGCGCCGATCGCCAAACTGCCGGGTCAGCACAGCCCTCACCCGCTCGTGCAATTGCCGGTACCACCACAGTTTTCGTTCGACCTGAAACATTTTTTCGTATTCACCCGTCAGCCCGATCATGGTGTGGAAGAGAGAGGAAAGAGAAAAGAGATGAGAAGAATACGTTATTTCGGGGTTATCCCCGAATCCGACCGGACAACGAACGCGGGCAGGCCGCTCTGACTCATAAACAGCTTACCGAGGTATTCGCCCAGCACGCCCAGAAACAGTAGTTGCACACCCAGACCGAATACGATCAGCCAGCTCACAATCAGCCAGCCCGCTACGCCAGCCCCCCCAACGAGCCCGGCAGTCAGCAGACCTACGCCCAACAAAACGGCCAGTATAGTCAGCCCCAGCCCCAGCCCGGTAAACAACCGGATCGGCCAGAGCGAATAGCCGATAAACACGTTGAGAAACAGCCCGATCAGCTTGCGGGTCGTGTAGCCCGACTGCCCTTCGGAACGGGCCATATGCGGCACTTCGACACTCGTCACGTGGCGCGTCACCCGGAAAATCAGCCCGTCGATGTACGGATACGGGCCCTGGTAACGCACAAGTTCGTCGACCACCTCGCGCCGAATCAGCTTGAAACTCGACAGATACAGGTCGCGCGGTTTGCCCAGCGACGCCGTCGTCAGGGTATTGACCAGCTGGCTCCCCAGGTTGCGAAACCAATGGTGCTGCTTTTGCGCGTAGCGGCTGTAGACCACATCGTACTGCCCGGTTTTTGCCGCGTCGAGCAGGGTTAGAATGGCTTCGGGTGGGTTCTGAAAATCGTCGTCGATGATGGCCGTGAACTGGCCCCGTGCGTACGTCAGTCCGCACAGTACGGCGCTAAATTCCCCAAAATTTCGTCGCAGACTGACAGCCCGCACCGCCGGGTACCGATCCGCCAGCCGGTCGATTACGATTCCCGATCGGTCAGCACTGCCATCATTGACCAGAATAACCTCGAACGAACGGGTCGACAGGCATTCGTGCAGCTGGTCGACCAGCGGGCCGATGGTTTTTTCACTGTTGTAAACGGGGATTACGATGGTCAACTCCATACCTGGCCTGATGAACGTTTCGTGTGGAACCGGTCGCCCGCAAAGGTATCAGCCGCAGGTCAGGCGGGCGAATTTGACTCATAAAAAAACGTTCTACCCGCAAATCAGTTGTTATCTGTTGGTGCAGTACCTTCACGGACGTTATCAGGTCGGTGCCAAGGTGAGCACCCTATTTTATCTTACATACTAGTACATGGCTAATTTCAGTGCTGTTTCGCTACCAGCTGATCTGGTCGTTTCTAGTCTACAGCGCGGTTTGACGCTGCTGAGTGCGGTAACCGATTCGGCAGGTACACCCGTTGATTTCCGATTTGAAACGGTTAGTCCGCTGGCAGGTCATTTCTTTGGTGTTCACCCCGCCCGGCTCATCAATCGACAGTATAGCTCTTTTTTCTCGGCTTCCGACTTCAACGACCTGGCCACCCACTGCCTGACAGCTTTTCAGTCGGGAAAACAAGCCGTTTTCTCGGCGATAAGTACCGATTTCACGGGTGTCGACCATACGTACATGGTCAACGTCGAGCGGAGCGGACAGCAGATTCATCTGACGCTGGACGATTCGACCACCGGGCCGTTTGCAATTCCCCGGCTGGTCCCGGTCGACATCCTGAACACCTTGCCCGATGCCCTGTGTCTGCTCGATCCCGGTACGCCCAGCGACGTTGACGCGTTCAGGTATCGGTTCGTTAATCGGGCCTTCGATACCATCTGGGGTTCCACAACCGACAGGCCGTTGCCGGGAAGTTCGTACCAGTCATCGCCAATCGACATAGCTCAGCCTGACCTGCACGCGCACCTGCGCCAGGTAGCCCGGACGGGTGTTGATTTTGCGGATGAACTATGGATCGACAATGGTACGCCAGCGAGTTGGTATGCCACACAGATCAGCCGTACGACGGCGGGCAGTCTCGTCATGACGCTGCATAACTGTTCTACCGTTCGGGAGGTGCTGCAACGCGCCGAAACGCAGAATCAGTCGCTTCAGGAGGCCATTCTCAACCTCGAACGGTCGAACCTCGATCTGGCGCAGTTTGCCCAGGTTGCCTCGCACGACTTGCAGGAACCCCTGCGTAAGATACAGGTATTCAGCGATTTGCTTCAAGACCAACTGGCCGACAATTTATCGGAAGGGGAACGTGATCTGGGCAGGCGGCTTCAGCTGGCCGCTCAGCGGATGCAGCACATGATTCGTGACCTGATGAATTATTCCCGGCTCGCGAGCGATAAGGCATCCTTTGTACCGATTGATCTGAACACCGTACTGACCGAAGTGCTGACCGATCTCGATATGCTTATCACGGAGAAAGGAGCCGTGGTGCATGTAACCCCTTTACCGACTATTCTGGGCAACTCATCGCGGTTGCGCCAGCTGTTTCAGAACCTGATTGCCAATGCGCTGAAGTTTCAGCCGCCGGGGCAACCACCCCTGGTACACATTACCAGCCAACGGCTCGAACGCAGTGAGCTACCTGCGTCGCTCCCCATCCAGTCCCACCGCCAGTACTTCCGTGTCTCGGTAACCGACAACGGGATCGGCTTCGACGTAGACAAGTACCGCTCGAAACTGTTTCGGCTGTTTCAGCGGCTACACGAGCGAAAAACGTACGAGGGTACTGGTATCGGCCTGGCGGTAGCCCAGCGCGTTGCCGAGAGCCACGGTGGTGCGGTCGACGTAACGAGCAAACCCGGTAAGGGCAGCACCTTCGATGTTTATCTGCCCGTTTGACAATCAGGTGTCCTAGTAGTGATTTTCTCTGTAATTGCCCCTCATTGATTGGCATTTTACCCCCAAGTCTCCCGAAAGAGATTGTAGGAAAAAACAGATTGGCTGTGTACCCCCCGCTCCTTTAGAGGTTGTTTAAGAATGTGTTCCACGGCCTACTTTGTCATCCCGACCACAGGAGGAATTTTCGGTAAAAGCAAGAAAAACCGCCTGGTACCGAAGATCCCTCCCGTCGTCGGGATGATAAAAAAAGGTACCGGCTTACTCGTCGGGGGATAGCGACTTCGTTTCGGCGAACAGCTGCTGGTATCGGCGAAAGGCAGCGTCTGCCCCAGCTAGTACAGCGTCGTAACGGTCGGGCGGTACAGTCGCCAGGAGTTGCCCGAAGGCTTTCCAGTGTCGACCCGTATCGGGGCCGTACCCCGCGTAAAAGTGCATGGCATCGGTCAGGTCGGCCAGGGCGGGATTTTTCCGGAGCATTGGCCCGACCATCGTTACCCCCAGCATCGACCCCTCGCTTACGTAGGCCGCGCCCAGCAACGCATCGGGCAGCCAGGCCTGCATACCCGCTGATTTGGTTACGGGCGGAGTCTCGCGCAGAGCGTCGAAATCGGCCAGCAGGGCAGGCGTTTTCCGGCGACTATCGGGGTCGTAGCTGGCAAACCAGGCCGCGTGCCGATCGATCGCGGCTTCCAGATCACGATGAAACAGATAGTGAACACGCAGCAGATGGTTGTATTGCCCAGCCGTCAGCTGCCCCGCCTGCATGGCCGGTGTGTACAGCAACTGTTCGACGGCTTCGTGTAGCGAACGGGTACGGGTACGGAGTAGAGTAGCTAGTTCGTTCACAGCTTTTTCAGAGAACCCCCAGATTGTCGGTCAGCCAGAACGCAAACGTACGCTCCAGCAGATCACCCGTCGACTGATAGCCACCGGGCTTTACGAGGTATGCGTTTACCCCTAATTGATAAGCCTGCCGAACGTCGGTCGGGCTATCCGATGTGCTGAACGCGATGATCGGCACCAACCGGCTGTGCCCATTGGCCCGGATCTGTTTGATGATGTCAAAGCCGTTCATGCCATTCAGGTTTATATCCACAAGAATCAGCCGGGGCATTGTTGGGGGGGCATCTCCGGAGTCGTACAGGTAGCGCAGCGTTTCGGAGCCACTTTCAACAATTTTAAAGTCGATCGACTGCATTTTTTTGCGCATCAACCGGATAAATACATCAGCTTCGTTGGCGTTGTCTTCGATGTAAAGTACGTCAGTCATTGGCGGCTGCGGCATTATCTGGAAACAAAACCCAGAACGTGGTTTCCGTATCTGGCACCGAGTTAAACCATATTTTACCGCCGTGCCGGTCGATGATCCGTTTGACGACGGCCAGGCCTACCCCAGTTCCTTCAAACGCACGGGCATTTTCCAGCCGTTTAAACAAATCGAACATCCGGTCGGCCTGCTTCATATCGAAACCGATCCCGTTGTCGCTGACCCGGTATACGACACCTTCCTCCGTTACGGTGCCCTCGACCTGAATCTGCGCATTCTCCGTCAGACGGGTATATTTGGCCGCATTCGTTATCAGGTTCTGAAACACCTGCTGCACCATCATCGAGTCGCCCTGAATATCGGGAGTCTTGCCGATGGTCACCGTTATAGGGCGGCTACGCTCATCGAGCAGCACATCCTCCCGAATTTGCTTCAGTACATCCTTCATATCGACGGGTTGCCGCTTGATTTCCAGCCGCCCCATCCGGGAGTAGTACAGAATGTGCCGAATCAGCGCGCGCATCCGGTCCGACGAGTCGATGATTTTCTGCAACAGCCCACGGGCATCTTCGTCAAAGTCCGTACCGTACTCTTCGATCAGAATCTCGGAATAGCAGCGAATGGACGACAGGGGTGTACGCAGATCGTGCGACACGGTATAACTGAACGCATCCAGTTCGTCATTAGCTTCTTTGAGCAGGTGGTTCAGCAAGCGGACTTCATTCGCCTGTTTATTAACAACCTGCAAGATATCTTCCCGCAGCTTGAGGGCCGATGTCACATCTGTTTCTGACCAGGAATCGGCCGTTGCCCGCACGATTTCGGCCCAGGCGGCAAAACTTTCCCGGGGGCTGATGCGCCGTTGTCCGTCGTTACCGACCGATACGGGCTTCTCCGGATTTCCCGCCCACGTTACCTGCTGAATCTGCTCCGGCCGGAACCACAGCACATACTCGTCCAGTTCGCGCGACAGCGTTATGGCCAGCAATCCGCTGGCTACGTCCGTATACTCCAGTGCCGGCGGGTAGAGATCGATCAGCTTGGCCGTTTGCAACACGGGCTCACTGTCGACCGTTTTAAGCCAGTCGGTCAGTGCGATAATGTCAGCCTCGGCGGGTGTTTGCCCCATCAGGTGGATCTCTCCACCAAAACGCAGCACAGCCCCGCCAGCTTCTACCAAGTCAAGCAGCGTGGTCGACTGCGTCGTCAGTGCCTTTGTTACGTTACCCTGTTGCACAAGGTGGTCGTGCAGTACCCGGCTCACTTCGCGACTGCGATCGCGTTGCAGGTGGTTTTCCTCCCCCCGCCGAAATTCGAGTGCCGACGACAGGAGCTGACTGACGAAACGGGCCGTTTGCCGTGCGGTATAATCAACAAAGCGGGCGGTGGTGTGGTGGCAGGAAATCAACCCCCAGAGTTCACCCCGATACATCAGCGACAGACTCATCGATGCGGCCACACCCATGTTCTTCAGGTACTCGATATGCACCGGCGAAACGGCCCGTAGGCCAGCCTGCGTCATGTCGAGGGGCTGATCGGTGGGCCAGTCGCCAACGGTCAGCACAGGCGACGGCGTGCTTTGTACATCGGCAATAAGCCGAACCAGGTTTTTCTTGTAGAGTTCGCGGGCCTGCCGGGGAATATCCGACGCGGGGTAGTGCAGCCCCAGAAACGGCTCCAGATGGGGTTCTTTCGCTTCCGCCACCACGACACCGTGCCAGTCGGCCCCAAACTGATACACCATCACCCGGTCGAAACCGATGATTTCTTTGATCCGCCGGGCGGTATTGGTCAGCAGCGCCGACAGCGACTGGCTGGCCTGCACTTCATTGAGCGCCTGCGATACCAGTTGCTGATTGAAGGGCAGCATCGACGCGTCGTCGACCGGCTCCCACTCCAGCAGAATAAGTCCGCCGTATTCGTGCAGAATCAGGTTCCAGACCTGTTGGTTCAGCTCCATCCGGTAGGGGCTGATCGTATCCCACGACTGACTGGCTTTACCCTGATCGAGCAGGCTGGTTAGTATCGTAGCTGGCTGGTCTGGTCTGGTCAGTAGCTGCCCGATGGACTTCCCGAGCAGGTCGTCGGCAGATTGCCCGGCCAGCTCCGTGATGTTGGCACTTACGTGAATGATCTGGTAATCGTCGGGCCGAACAGCGACCAGGTAGCCGTGCGACTGAATGTGCCCCAGAATATGAATTGGTTCCTGATCACAGGTAATCAGGTCAGGTGTCGAATAGACCACGAAAGACGGCCCCGCAGGTCCGTGATTGATTGTTTGTTTAGGAATGACTTCCCTAACGTTCCAGCAATATACACAGTTGGCGCGTGCTTTTACGACTATTCGATTCTCCGGGCTAGCCAGGCCAGGTTCAGAGTCGCATATTCACGTTTCGCAGTCCGAAGCGAACACCGAGACACGTATACAAGGTAATGAAGATGGATTCAAGCCAGGCTTCCAGCCGGTGCGTTTGGTAATAACCCGTCCGGTAGTCATTGAGCCAATCGTTCAGGCAGGCCAGATACCCGATCAGGCCAAGCGCCGTGATCAGTAAAATCAAATAAAACGGCAGGGTCGGCTTCATAAGCAGGATAAACGATAGAGCACCACTATGTTCGTCAGACAAACAGGCAGCCCGTAGGTTTAACGCACGTTTTGTTTTTGGGGTCGTAATCTACGTATCCGCTGGCAGAAAGACACTGAACGTCGCACCACTGCCGGGTTCGCCCGTTGCGGTTATGGCGCCACCGTGGCTCCGCACTACCTTGTCGACAATAGCCAGCCCGATACCCGTTCCTTCGTACTGGCTGCGGGTATGCAACCGCTGAAATACGTTGAAAATAAGACCCGCGTCTTTCTGAGCAAAACCAATGCCGTTGTCGATAACATCGAGTCGGTAGTACCGCGCAGCGGCTTTCCAGGGATGAACGGATGCGGGCAACGCGGCAGCTGCCAGCTGCTGCACCCGGATCTGCACATGCGGAGGCTGACCTGGCTGACGGAATTTGAGCGCGTTCGCGATCAGGTTTTGCACAAGTTGCATCAGTTGCATAGGGTCGCCCTGTACTATGGGTAGCGGGTCCGCTTCGATAACAGCGTTCGTCTCCGTGACGAGCATTTCCAGCGTAGTCAGCGTGTCCCGCAGTACGGCGTCGAGCGGAACAGGCTGGAAGGTATCGCGCTGGGTGGTTAGCCGGGAGTAGGTCAGTAAATCTTTGATCAGCACCGACATCCGCCGGGCCGCGTCCTGCATCCGCGCCAGATAGTCGGCAGCCGGCCCGTCGGTGGGCAGGCCGCTGTTTTTGAGCAGGTCACCAAACGACTGAATCTTGCGCAACGGCTCCTGCAAATCGTGACTGGCGACGTAGGCAAACTGCTGAAGATTTTCGTTGGTACGAATCAGATCCTGATTGAGCGTTTCGAGTTTGAGCTGCGTATTCTTCAACTCGGTAATCTCCAGAAACGACAGCACGATCCACTCACCGTTGCGGACGCCCTGCACTTCGTACCACAAATCGTAGCCGTCGGCGGTGTAATGGTTTTGATACCGCACCACCTCCCCCGTCTGCGCCAGCTGCTTATACCGGGCCCATATGCCCGTTTGCTCGAAACCGGGAAAGGCCGTGCGCATGGTTTTACCGACCAGTTCGTCGGCGGTGCGGCCCGTCATGCGCTCAGCCATGTGGTTGATCAGTTCGTAGCGCAGATCGACCACTTCACCAGTAACCGGGTCGCGGACGATGGCATACAGTGCCATCGCCGTCAGGGCGCTGTCGATGATGAATTTGAGCTGATCGGCCTGCTGCTGCCGCGCCAGTATCGTCACCTGTGAGGTTACATCCTGCATGGCCCCCACCATCCGCACGACCTGCCCATCCTGCACAACCACATGCCCCCGGTCGTGTACATAGGCATACGTCCCGTCGGCTTTCAGAAATCGGTACTCACTGGCCCAGCTCGGCTTTTTTTCGTCCATGACAACGGCCAGACTATCGCTCACCCGCTGCCGGTCGTCGGGGTGGATTCGCTCGATCCATAGCGCGGACCCCGACTGCCACTCATCGGGTTCGTAGCCAAACTGCGTTTTTAACCCATCCGTCCACCACAGTCGGTCTGTTGCCAGTTCCCAGTCCCACACGGCGTCGTGCGTGATGCGGGCCAGCGTACGGAATCGCTCAAACTCGGAAAACTGATCCTGGGCCTCGGTGGGTTTGGGGGCGTTGTTCATGCTGTCAGTAACTCGTTCCCGGACAGATGTATCAGAACCGGCTAACCTGCAAAACAACGAAACTCCTGCGCATTTTCTGTCTATCGGGGGCTGGAAATCAAGCGACCGGACTCAAACCGGGATAACGCAGCAACCGTGGCAACAGACGGTCTGATTCGGCACCGACGTACGAACAAAGCCGCCATGTAACTAAAATCCGCACTTGTTTACTAATAGCTACCGTTTACTCGCTTTTCGGCATGTGTTTTGTCTGAACGATACGTACATACCACCATACACACTGTAAACATGTCAAGATACGCGCACCTAATCAGTCCGTTCACTTGGATCACTCTATTCCTGATTTCGGCTATCAACTGCTATTTCCTCATCCGGCTGTGTATTTGGTTGTACAGCCTGCTTTAGCCCTTTGCCAGGCAAATCCTGTATAGTCGGTAGCTCAACGCCACCGACTTTTTTTATGAACGTAAATGCTGACCGTTGGGTACGCCTTATTAGTACTGTACCGGCAGCGATAACGACATGCATACGGTCGACGCGCTATTTCTAAAGTATCGGCCACAAGGCATTTCCCACCCATTTCGGTAACCATCGACAGTAGGCCGAGCACGGTATCAGATGCAGGACAGATTATAAAACCGGACCGCCCCAACTGGAAAAGAATGCACAAAATGCGCATACCGACCCGACAAGCCGCGCAGGTGTGTAGGGAAACTCGTTCTTACTACCCTGCTTTACCTGCTTTTTTGCTGCCAGTAACTGCCAATAGACCTGGCACAAAAAGAAAAACCCGCAAATCAGATTGACTTGCGGGTTTTCTCGTGTCGGGGTGGCAGGATTCGAACCTACGACCTCCTGCTCCCAAAGCAGGCGCGATACCGGGCTACGCTACACCCCGAGGTGTGGTAATGGTCCCGGCGGAGAGAGAGGGATTCGAACCCTCGGTACCGTTGCCAGTACGACAGTTTAGCAAACTGTTCCTTTCGGCCACTCAGGCATCTCTCCGTGCTGCGTCGATCGTTTCCGATCTAACAGGCCACAAAGATAGGGAGCTTTGCTATTTGCACCAAGAAACAACCCGAAAAATCTTTTTGATTTTGCTACTTTCGTCCATCTGATACCGCCGGCCACGTAGCAAACCTGGTCAGGATCAGGTTGATTCAATACCGAATGAACTGGCTTTATTCTTTATCAACGCTCGATTTTTTTTTAATCGGCGGCTTTATTTTGCTCTACGGCGGCTACATTTTCCGCATTGTCTGGCTGGCGCGGCACCTCAACACATCAGCCTGGGGCGTCGTACCGAAGTTTTTTCTGCGTGGTATTTACTTCGCCCTGCTGATGATCGCCCTGATGGGGCCCACTTTCGGCGATACCGAACGCAACCTGACCGCGTCGGGCCACGACGTGTACCTGCTGGTCGATGTATCGCGGTCGATGGGCGCAGGCGACATTATCCCGACCCGACTGGAGCGCGTTAAATTCGATATTCAGCACCTGGCCGATACACTTCCCGCTGACCGGTTCGGTCTTATCCTGACAGCTTCGCGCTCGTTTGTACTGTCGCCCCTTACCAACGACCACAATGCGTTTAATCAACTCGTCCGTACGATACGACCCGACCCGACGGAGGGCGGCACCGACCTGTGCGCGGCCTTGGAACTGGCCCAGCAAAAATTTCTGACCGACTCGACCACCCGGCAACGGGCGCGGGCTCTGGTGCTGTTCAGCGATGGCGAGAATTTTACGGCCTGCGAAACGAATACGCTGGCCCGACTGCGATCGGCGGGTTTGTCACTCACGACAGTTGGCGTCGGGACGGAGGCCGGGGCGTCCATTCGGACGGGAAATGGCTATCTGCGCGATGATGCCGGTCAGATTGTACGGTCGCAGTTAAATCAGTCGTTTCTACAGAGTCTGGCGCGCGACGGGCGGGGGCAGTATGTAGCCATCGACCGGAGCGGACAGTACATCAATGAGCTGGCAGGCTGGCTTCGGTCGCAACGGGGTCGTACGTTTGATCAGAACCGGGTATCGGCGTCGGCCAACAAGTATGATTACTTTTTGCTGGCTGCTCTGGTGCTGCTTACCCTCGATTTAGTAGTTACGTTCCGTACCTTCCGGTTATAAGGTAACAGACGGTTTACAGCCGTACTTACCTTGACCCTGTAAACAGTAAACTGAATACCGTATGCTTTACCTCATGCTATCGGTCTGGCTCTGGTGGAACGACTTACCGATCCTGACGCAGATTTCGCGGAATAACCAGGCACGCCGGGAAGCCGAGCGGGCTTATCAGTCGGCGCACTATGCCCGGGCAGTTCAGTTATATACCCAGTTAGTCCATGTTGACGCGCAGGCTGATCCGGCGGTGCGCCTGAATCTGGGCCATGCTTACTTTAAACTGGGTCAGTACGAACGGGCCAGTACTCAGTACGAATCGTTGCTGCATACTGAAACCCCGTTTTTACGCGCGACAGCTGCGACACAACTGGGGGTAATTGCCTGTGCCCGGCGCGATAGTGCGGGGGCGTTAAGGCTGTTTGAACAGGCGCTGCTCGAAGAGCCGGCCAACGAAGCGGCCCGCTACGACTACGAGTTGATTCGCACGCGTTTCTCGAACCGGACACCCAATCGCAACCAGCCGCCCAAAGCCGCGACACCGAAGCAAGTCAATCAGCCGACACCGAGCGGTGGACAGGTCGAGCGGTCGGAGCGGCAGGATGAGCGTCTGCGCCGATTTGCCCGACTCAACCTGAGCGAAGAACAGGCCCTGCAACTGCTCGATGCCATGCAGACCGACGATCTGCCCTACGCCCTGACCCGGTCGGCCCGCGAGTCGGCCACGCCCGCTACCACGCCCAGTCAGTGGTAAGCCGGCTTACTGTATACGGGGGCCGGTTTGTGGTTTGTTGGGCTACCAGACCGATGTGCTGGGTGTTAGCCGTATAGGTCGTACCTTCGCGCTCACTAAGCCAGCTACTATGAACGAAGTTGTTATCATTGCCGCCGTTCGCACGCCCATTGGCAGCTTCGGCGGTGTGCTGTCGCCCCTGTCAGCTACGGATTTAGGGGCCGCAGCCATCAAGGGTGCATTGACGCGCGCGGGCATCTCGCCCGAGCAGGTGCAGGAAGTGTACATGGGTAACGTCGTGTCGGCCAATCTGGGGCAGGCACCGGCTAAACAGGCCGCGCTGAAAGCGGGCCTGCCCGCCAACATTCCCTGCACAACCATCAATAAAGTGTGTGCATCGGGCACTAAAGCCATCATGCTGGCGGCTCAGGCTATTCAGCTCGGGCAGGCCGACGTGATCGTGGCGGGGGGGATGGAAAGCATGTCGAATACGCCTTACTATGTACCGAAAGCGCGGTTTGGTTATAAATATGGTAACGCCGAACTGGTCGACGGGCTGGCCCGCGACGGGCTGGTCGACGTGTACGACCAATGCGCCATGGGTGTCTTTGCCGACCGTACCGCCACCAAATATACCATCAGCCGTGAGCAGCAGGATGCCTTCACGGTACGGTCGTACCGCCAGGCCGAGCAGAGCACGCAGGCCGGTCGCTTCAGCAACGAGATCATCCCGGTTGAGGTACCAGGCCGGAAAGGATCGGTGACGGTCAGCGAAGACGAGGAATACAAAAACGTGATCTACGACAAGATTCCGACGCTGAAACCCGCCTTTACCGCTGACGGTACCGTGACACCCGCCAGTTCGTCGCCCATTAGCGACGGCGCAGCGGCTCTGGTGGTGATGAGCCGCCGGAAAGCCGACGAACTGGGACTGAAACCGCTGGCCCGGATCGTCGCGTACGCCGACGCCGAGCAGGAGCCGGAATGGTTTACGACCGCGCCGACCAAAGCCGTCCCACTGGCGCTTGAACGCGCCGGACTGACCGCCGATCAAATCGATTTTTACGAAGTCAACGAAGCGTTTGCCGTAGTGCCGCTGGCCTTTAGTCAGGTGCTCAACGTGCCGTCCGAAAAGATAAACGTGTTTGGCGGCTCGGTAGCACTCGGGCATCCGCTGGGCGCATCCGGTGCGCGTATCGTGACGACGCTGACCAACGTGCTTCACCAGCAGAACGGCCGCTACGGGGCGGCTGGTATCTGCAACGGGGGCGGGGGTGCTTCGGCCATTATTCTGGAAAAAATCTAATCATTTCTTTCGTGTCCATTCAACAGACCACTTTTCAGTTTCCGGGGCAGACAGGTTTTTACCGGGGCAAAGTACGCGACGTGTATTCATTTCCAAACCAGCTGGTCATGATCGCGTCGGACCGGATTTCGGCCTTCGACGTTGTGCTGCCCCGCCCCATTCCCCACAAGGGACAGGTGCTGAACCAGACGGCCCAGTTTTTCCTCAACGCCACCGCCGACGTTGTCCCCAACTGGCTGCTGTCGGTGCCCGACCCGAATGTCAGCATCGGTCTGCGCTGCGAACCCTACGCCGTCGAAATGGTGGTGCGGGGCTATCTGGCGGGACACGCCTGGCGGCAGTACCGCGACGGCCACCGACTGCTCTGCGGGGTATCCCTGCCGGAGGGACTGCGCGAAAACGACCGGCTCCCCCACCCCATCATTACCCCGACGACCAAGGCGCACGAAGGCCACGACGAAGACATCAGCCGGGCGGAGATCCTGCGCCAGAGCATCGTATCGGAAGCCGAGTATGTTCAGCTGGAGCAATTCGCCCTGGCCCTGTTTGAGCGGGGAACGCAGATGGCCGCGCAACGGGGGCTGATCCTGGTCGACACAAAATATGAATTCGGGAGCCACGAGGGACAGGTGTACCTGATCGACGAAGTGCATACCCCCGACTCGTCGCGGTACTTCTACGCCGACACCTACGAAAGCAATCAGCAGACCGGGCAGCAGCAGAAACAATTATCGAAGGAATTCGTTAGAGAATGGCTTATTGCCAACGGTTTCCAGGGCAAAACCGGGCAGACCGTGCCCGCTATGTCCGATGAATGGATCGACCAGATTTCCCGGCGTTACATCGAACTCTACGAAACAATGACGGGGCAGTCGTTTGTGCCGGCCGACGATAGCGACCCCGCCGGGCGCATCGAACAGGCCATCAACCACGCCCTTGCGCAACAGTTACCAGCCCGTCCCTGACCACCGCCAACACGCGATCCATTTGACGAACTGATTACAACGACATGAATTACACCATTGAAAAAAACGAACAGTACGCGCTGATCCGGCTATCGGAAAGCGACTTCGGCGACAGTGTAGCCCCCGACTTCGAGACGCTGTGCAAAGGCTTGTTTCGGGAAGGATACAGCAATATCATCGTGGACATGGCTACGGTGCAGAGTCTCGGCCCGGCGGGGGTAATCGCCATCCGGCGGGTCAACCGGCACTGTACCAATGAAGAAGGGCTACTTGTGCTGGCCACCGACAACGACGATATAACCGAACACCTGGATAAAGCGGGGGGGGACGATCTGACCATCCTGCCGACCGTGGAAGAAGGTATCGACGCGGTATTTATGAATGAACTGGAGAACGATTTTCGGAGCGAAGACGATGATGAGTACGACCGGGGCGGCAGCGTTGCCGACTGAAGAACAAACTGCTCCACCCGCCGGTCAGCAACGGGCGGGCCTGCCACCGTTTGAGGTAACGATTTTAGGCGCAGGGTCGGCCACGCCCACCCTGCGCCTGCACCCCACGGCGCAGTTGCTGACCGTCGGGGCCGATTACATGCTGGTCGACTGTGGCGAAGGCACGCAGTTTCGAATGCTCGAACAGCGGATTCGGCCGGGGCGGCTGCGGTATATCTTTATCAGTCACCTGCATGGCGACCATTATTTCGGGTTGCCCCCCCTTCTGTCGACGCTTAATCTCGGCGGTCGTACCGAAGATCTGTATCTGTTCGGGCCGCGCGGGCTCGATGAGGTGTTGACGACCATGTTCCGCGTGTCGAACTCACGGCTTGGCTATCAACTCCATTTTCAACCCGTTGACCCCGACCAGCCGATGCAACTGCTCGACCTTCCGAACATGACGGTTGAGTCGATTCCGTTGCAGCATCGTATCGAATGCACCGGCTATCTGTTCCGCGAAAAGCCCCGCAAGCCGCACCTGCTCCGCGACCGCCTGCCCGCCGACGTGCCGGTTGCGTACCTGAAACAGCTGAAAGACGGACAGGATGTGCTGGACGATGCAGGACATATGCTTTACGCGGCCGCCGACATGACCGAACCAGCCGCCCCTGCCCGCTCCTACGCGTTCTGCTCGGATACCCGCTACGTTCCCGACCTGATTCCGCAGTTGCACGGCGTCGATTTGCTGTATCACGAAGCCACGTTTATGGATGATAATGCGCAGCGGGCCGCTGAAGTATACCACTCGACCGCCAGTCAGGCTGCGGCCATTGCCCGCGATGCGCAGGTTGGTCGGCTGCTGATCGGTCATTTTTCGTCGCGCTACAAACAGTTCGACGGCTTTCTGGACGAAGCCCGGCAGGTATTCCCCGAAACGTACCTGGCCAACGAAGGCGAAACCATTCCTGTTTAAGCCAAAAAACCGGTCAGTGGCAGGTGGAGCCAACTGACCGGCGGAGGTTAAACGAGAGTGGATATAGACGGAAACCCGCTGATTGTACTAGCATTCAAGCGATTATCCGGATCAAAAGGAGAATGCCTTACCACCATATACCGGTATCTCCTTTGATCGCATCATATATACGGCACATATCGACATTTGTATTTAATACAGGCACAATCTCTACAACAGGACCCCGGGTCTGACCAATATACGTTTTAGCGTTGCTGTGACCATTTTCTGGTCATACAGGCCGTATAGCCTGTTTTTGCGCCTGCGAAAAAAATTGCCCGAACCGGCTGCATTTCTTTCAAAAAAACAGTCAGGTAAACAGATTCAGCCAATCCGTTTACCTCAGTCTGCATCATTTCCGGCTAAATGGCGGAGTAAACAGGCCGTAATCTGCCTATCTTTAGCCTCAATCACGATTTCTGTTTCAGTATGCTCACCTTCCATTTGGGATTTCTGGAAGTAGGTTGGCTTGATTTGCTCGACGTACTGCTGGTCTCCCTGCTGATTTACCAGATTTACAACATCGTTCGGGGTAGCGTTGCCAGTCGGGTATTTGTCGGGTATTTGCTGGTTTATTTTTTCTACCTGCTCGTCAAAGCACTCGGTCTCAATCTACTGACGACTATTCTGGAGTACTTCATCAGCGTAGGTGCGCTGGCCCTGATTATTATCTTTCAACAGGAAATCCGGCGCTTCCTGCTCCTGATCGGTAAGTCGACCAACCTGGCGAACAGTCGCTTTTTACGACGGTGGTTCTCGCGTACCGACGAGCAAACAGACGAAACAACGAAGACCCTCCGCCCCATTATCGATGCCTGCAAAACGCTGAGTGCTGAGTTTTCGGGCGGGCTGATTGCCATTGCCAGAAATGATGATCTAAGCAAGTTTGCGCAGTCGGGTGAGCGAATCGACGCAGAAGTGTCAAAGGTCCTGCTACTGGCGGTTTTCAGTCAGTATAGCCCGCTGCACGACGGAGCAGTGCTTATCAGCGAAGGGCGCATTGTGGCAGCCCGCTGTATCCTGCCCGTTTCGGATGACGACGAGCTGCCGCCCGCCCTGGGGTTTCGCCACCGGGCCGCGCTCGGCATGAGCGAAGCGACCGATGCCGCCGTGATTGCGGTATCTGAAGAGAGTGGTCGGTTAACACTGGCACTCAACGGCGAACTCCACACCGACCTGACACTAGCTGACCTTACCGATCGGCTAACCCACTACTTACAGGAGCCGGGCAGGTAGAATTAGGGTGTTCGGTTTACGGTATACAGTTTTCGGTTTTCAGGAATTACCACCGGCAGGATACCGAAAACTGTATACCGTAAACCGTGAACTCAATAGTCGATTCCCGCTGGGAGTGCTTTGGCCTGCTCGACAAAATCGGCGATCTGCTCCGCCGAGGGCGGACGCTGGGTAAGCTGGCGCTTCGAGTTGATTTCGATTAGTTTGGCGTGCAGGTTGGCCGGTACACGACGCGCCAGTTCTTTCACCGTGTCGACACTAGCCTCTTCCAGCAGATCGCTGTAGACACGACCGACGCCTTTTAACCGGGTCAGATCGGCGCGGTTGGTCAGCTCCAGAATCGTAGCCGCATCGATACCGGAAGCTGTAGCAAGCGCCTTACGGCCTTGGGGGGTACGTGCTTTTTCCAACAGGCTGTCACTATCACTGATGCCCTGTCCTTTCAGACTCGTTAATACGGCTTCGGTGACTCCTTTCAACTCGCTCAATGATACGCGCATGATGGGTGGAATAAGGTGTTCGTAACGAGCGGGTTGTCTTTCAATCCGCCTACTCGTCACTTAGACGGAGCAGGTACCGCCGACGTAGCGCATTGATGAGGAATTTTTTTTGACCGGTAAAGCTGTCGGGATGTAGTTGCTCAAAAAGCGCGGCCCATTCGCCATATACAGTCGGTTCAGCCTGCTGAAACTGTCGGGCGTCGATCTTCTTATTCGTGAGGTAGTCGGTGAAGGACATAAGTTCGGTATTTGGTTTACGGTATTCAGTTTACGGTGGCTCACGCGACGACGTAGCCTGGACCGGTGCGTGGAGCTATAGAAAACCGTGAACCGAATACCGTAAACCGTATATGCTGTCTACTCCTTTGGCAAAATAAACGGGTGAAAACGGAAGCCGTTGGGCCGACTGAATTCGAGCGACGGAGCTGGTAGTTTAAAAAATTGAACCGTACCGATAAACCGTTGCAGCGACGGACTGAACGCGCTGACCCGTGACAGATCGGCGTCGGGCGAAATAAAGAACTGGCGATGTCTATCGAAGTTGATTTTGGCTCCGCTGGCGTCGAACATCGCCGGGTTTTCATGGCCACCCGTCATCCCGCTGCCGCTGTAGCCCACATCCAGATTGAGCCAGCGCGGAAACGAAGGGCCAACCGGCAGCACCGACGCCAGATTGACCGATAGCCAGTATTGTTGTCCGTTGTAGTCTTTAAGCATTTGCTGTCCGGTCGAATGGCCGAGCAGGTTGGGTCGATACGGCGGGTAGATACTTTTGCGGAAGCCATATTTGAGGTTAACGACCTGTTGCCCCGCGCCGTATTGCTGCCCCATAAACAGGGCCGTGCCGGCTACGTTGGCGATCATATCGCCCTTCGAGAAGCCCCACCCTTCCGAGTGGCCGTCATAAATCTCAAGCGTAGTCTGGAACAGCAGCGCGAGCAAACCACCAGTCAGGATACTTGCCCGCTCATCGACGCCACTCCAGCGCATCAGTTCGTAGCCGCCCCGACTCATGCAATAGGCCGTCGTTGCGTGGCCGATCTTGTCCATTTGCAGCCATTCCCCGTTATCGTTGAAACTGTGAAAGGGCACGCGCTTTTTGTACCATTGCTTGCGAAGCATCAGCAGTGTGATGGTATAGAAAGCCGCCGTACCCGCCAGTACACCGATAAACCGGCCCTCCCGAATACCACTAGCATCGGCCGGAGTTGTGGTAGCCAGCCCAATCGGTGGCAGTTGTGCCTGCGTTGTCTGCACGAGCCAGAGCAAGCTTACCAGCATCATTACTCCCCTCCGAATTGCCTGTTTCATTCCCAAAAGTACCCAATCGGCGGGTTGGTTGATTCGCCGTTGGGTCGATTCATTCGCTGGTCCGCGGCATCAATACTTCGGAAACAACGGTCAGCGGACCGGTTTCAGCCAGCTGACGGCTGCGTTTGCCTGCCATCGCCGACGTGCACCACGGCTATAGCGGCATTCCTGTACCACCCTGATTCCAGGATACGTTCAGTGAGAAAGCAGCCATACCAACCGGTATCTTTTTCGTAACGCACTGCTTCAGGCATTGGCCTATCTCAGCGCTTCGTCAACTTTTGGCCAAAGAATAGGCCCCGGCACGAATTCTGAACGTTATTCGGAACAAGCGACCCCTTAATTTTGTCTTTTCCGAAGGAGGTCATCTCCCAACCTGAATATGGCGAAACGTAAGAAAACTGACAAAAAAGGGCCGGACGTCCTCCTGATTGGCGCCGGTATTATGAGTGCTACCCTGGGGGTGATGCTCAAGGAGATTGATCCAGCTATCACGATTGCTATTTACGAACGGCTCGATATTGCAGCCGCCGAAAGTTCCGACGCCTGGAACAACGCCGGAACCGGCCATTCGGCGTTCTGCGAACTGAACTATACGCCCCAGAAAGCCGACGGCAGCGTCGATGCAGCGAAGGCCATCAAAATTGCCGAGTCGTTTGAGCAATCGAAACAGTTCTGGTCGTATCTGGTCGAGAAAGGGTTTCTGCATGATGCGCCCGACTTTATCCGGTCGATTCCGCACATGAGTTTCGTTTGGGGAACGGAAAACGTCGAGTACCTGCATAAACGCTACGATGCGCTGCAACAGAACTACCTGTTTCATGGTATGCAGTACTCGGAGGATACAGCGCAGCTAACCGACTGGATGCCGCTGGTAATGACTGACCGCGACCCGAATCAGCCCGTGGCCGCGACCCGTATGGACATCGGTACCGACGTCAACTTCGGTGCCCTGACCCGCGCCATGTTCCGCAAGCTTCAGGCAATGGATGGCGTCGAACTGAACTTCGGCTACGACGTGCGCGACCTGTGGCGGTCGAAGTCGCTGGGTGGCTGGAAACTACGGGTCGAGAAACTGAGTACCAGCGCCGAGAAAGAAATACAGGCTGACTTCGTCTTTATCGGAGCGGGTGGTGGTTCGCTGCGGCTGCTCGAAAAATCCGATATTCCCGAAAGCCGGGGCTACGGCGGTTTCCCCGTCAGCGGGCAGTGGCTCCGATGTACCAATCGGGCCATCGTTGCGCAGCACCACGCCAAAGTATACGGTAAAGCGTCGGTTGGGGCTCCACCGATGTCGGTACCCCACCTCGACACGCGCATGATCGACGGGCGGCAGGAGCTACTGTTCGGCCCCTACGCCGGTTTTTCGACTAAATTTCTAAAAAGCGGGTCGTACATGGACCTGCCCAAGTCGATTCAGTTGAGCAACATGGCCCCGATGCTGATGGCCGGTCTGCACAATGTGCCGCTGACGCGCTACCTGATACAGCAGGTGATGCAGTCGCCGGAGGATCGGCTGGCGGCCCTGCGCGAGTATTTTCCCGACGCGCAAATGGACGATTGGGAGCTGGAAGTGGCCGGGCAGCGCGTACAGGTTATCAAGAAAGACGAAGACGAAGGCGGGGTACTCGAATTTGGCACGGAGGTCGTCAGTGCGGCCGATGGCAGCATTGCTGCGCTGTTGGGGGCATCACCCGGTGCATCGACGGCCGTGTCGATCATGCTCGACTTGCTTAACCGCTGCTTTCCGGACGAAGTAAAAACGGACGAGTGGCAGGCCAAGCTGAAAGAGATGATTCCGTCGTATGGGCAGGTACTGGCCAACGATCCCAAACTGGGGCAGGCAATCCGGCAGCATACCAGCGAGGTACTGGGTCTTGTCGATGAGCCAACGCCCGCAGTGACGCGCTAAGTCATACAGTTACAAACGACTAAGCCGGTGAGCAGTCCACGAAACGCGGGCTGCTCACCGGCTTAGTCGTGTTACGGCGGACACTATCTACGAAACATCCAAAAACGTTTTCCCTGCGCCAGTAAAATTGCTTTGCCTATTGTCTGTATAGACTGGTAATCATACACAGGCGTCAACAATATTTTTATTCGCAATTTATTGACTTATAGCACATTATAATTTTTTACATATGAAGCAGAAAACAAGTCTTATTGCAGTCTGTTATATCTCGTGTTTCTGTTATTATCAATAAATTACCATTTTAAAGCTACACTTTATGAAAAAGTTTCTCACTGGAATCTTTGTTCTGTTCGCCGTTGCTGCGCAGGCGCAGGAGTTCAAACCGTTTAAAGTGAACGTATCGGTTGGGTACGCAAAGCCTTTCAACGCAGGTGTATCGGGCGGTGTATTGTTTGCTGTCGAACCGAAGTACGGCTTCAGCGACCACTTCGATCTGGGTCTGCGGCTTGAACTGGCTTCGGTAGCAAGGGGCGTACAGGTAAATGGCAATACCACCACAGGTGACGTCAGCGCTTATTCGTCGTACCTGATTACGGGTAACTACCTGTTTGGCTCAAGTAGCGTACGGCCGTTTGTTGGCGCGGGTCTGGGTCTGTTCACGATTGGTTCGGGTGGCACAGTCGTTATCGCCAACAATGGTCAGGCTAACCAGAACATCTCGCTGGTAAGCGATACCAAGTTCGGTGGTATGATCCGGGCAGGTATAAAGCTGGGCCACTTTGTTGCAGCTGCTGAATACAACGCCGTACCGACAACCAACGCTGCTACCTCAAACACGCAGATCACCAGCGAAAATTCGTACCTGGGCGTCAAAGTTGGCTTCGATATCGGCGGTGGCCGGAAATAGTTCGTGGGTCAAGGTCAGCGGTTAACACACAAAACCCTGACCAATCGGTCATGTAAAAAGCAGCAAGCCGGTTTCCTGAGGAAACCGGCTTGCTGCTTTTTACGACCAGCTACCTATCCTATTGGCGACGCAATTGGATCACCTTACGCTTGTCGCCCCGAATTACTTCGAGAAAATAAGCTCCTGTTTGCAACGGACCAACCTGCATCGTGTGCTGCGCCTGGTTGGCGGGCAGAACGGCCTGCTTTTGTGTGCGGCCGTTGATATCGATCAGCCGCAGACTGGCGTCCTGATCGGTCGGATTTACGTCGATAGTCAGGCTCTGCTCTAGCGGATTCGGATACGCATTGACCTGCAACCCTTCAACGGCTTCGTCGACATATTCGGTCGTCGCCAGTTCGCGGGCACCAGCCGTCGTCGTACAGACACCACTAACCACCGGCCCGGTGCTCGATGGGCTGTAGCTCGAACTGGTCGTCAAGATGAATTTGTCGACAACGGTTCCGTCTTCGCGCATCCAGAGATTGAACGTGTGCTCACCGGCGGTGTTTACCACTACTTTAAATGCGGTACTGCCCGCTGCCTTGATCCACGTCCAGCTCGATTTGTTGCCGTTGTTGAAGTTGGTCGTGTTGGGGCTCAGGTTGACCGCCGTACCATCAAGGCCAATCGTAAACGAATCATCGGTTGTCCCACCGCTGCCTGCTACCATCCGCACCCACACGTAGTACGTGCCTGTCGTAGCGAACGTCAGCGTATAATCGAGCCGGGGACCGTTCAGACCATTCTGTGCATCCAGCCCGGTACCGGCTACGGCTACGGCCGTGCCCGACGACGCCGATGTATACGATACAGGTGCCCAGGTTCGGCCAGCCGCACTACCTGTTCCGGCGGTGCTGGTTTTAAAGTTCTCGGCTTCAAATACCACCGTTCCGCCCGACTCTTTGAAACAGGTCTGCTTACCAGTCGTAAACGAACTGGTTGCGTATGCTGTGCCGCAGGCGGCTTTCACGCGCCAGTCGTAGGCCGTTGCCGGCGTCAGGCTGCTTACGGGATAACTGGTGTTGCTCACGGTCACGTCAGCCGACCAGGCTGTACTGCTTTTTGGTTTGGTCGATACAGCGTACGAAGCAGCTCCCGCTATGACTCCCCACGACAGGGTTGCCGTTGTCTGGCCAACGCTGTTGGCGGTCAGACTCGCGGGCGTACCGCAATCGCGGGTGTAGGTCAGCGTGAGCGTATCCTTGATAACCGACATACCGTTGTCGACTGACAGTTCGAAAGCAATCGATGTACCGACGGGCGTACTGTCGCTGACGGTAAACTGGAGCGAGTCGGCCACCGTTTGCAGTAAGCCCATGCCGCTGTACGTCTTCGCCGAACCCACACTGGTCACGTACGAACTCAGCCCTTTGGCTGATACGACCAGCGCACCGGGTTTGATGCCGTAGTTGGTAAAGTTGTAACGGAGCGCACTGCTTTTAGCCGTAAACGTAGTAGCCCCACGCTGCGCAGCCCGGCCGTAGTTGGTCGACATCCGCAGCATTTTACGGTTCATCTCGATGGTGCTGTTGCAAAGCGGTAGAATACGCGATGAAGCTGGCCAGAAACCGTCGTCCGATGAACCAATCTCCGTGGTGAAGGCGTATGTTTTGGTTTTTGTCGTTTGCTCACCGTACTGCCAGTCGGGTGCACCGCCGTTGGATGTATACCCCAGCGTTTCGTAGGTGTTGCCAATCTTAAAGCCGTTATCGGCCGCCAGATACGTAGCCGCTGACCGGAACGTACTCATTTCCGGGTTGTTATTCGGATTGAGCGCCGAAAACGGATACATGCAGGCATTGGCATACGAGTGATAATTAAACACCGTCTGGAACGGGTATTTCAGGAACAGGTCGCGCATGGCCTGTGTCTCCTTTTCTGAGAATGCACCCGTACCCCGGTAGTTTTCCGCCGTTGGCGTTGGCGATGAACCACTATTATCCAGGGCATAATAGTAGGCGTAATTTCGGTTGATATCGACGCCGTACGAACCACCACTGTTAACCTGCCGGTTTTTACGCCACATCCCCCCACCGCTTGGGTTGGTTGTCTGGTTATACACGTATCCGTCCGGGTTAAGGCACGGTACGATGTAGATTTCCGTGCTGTTCAGCAGCGTCTGAATCTCTTTATCGGTACTGTAATTCTCCAGCAGATGCCACATGAAATAAATCAGTTGCGTCATGCTGATGGGCTCGCGGGCATGGTGCACGGCATTCAGCATCAGCTTGGGCTCGTTCTCAAGCGCGTCCGGGTTGTCGCTGATCTTCACCATCAGCAGCGGGCGACCTTCCAGCGTGGTTCCGATCGAGGATTTGGCCGAAACCAGATTCGGGTACATCGTCCGCATTTTGTCGAGAATTGCCTGCATTTCCGCAAAGGTGTAGAATCCGGCATACGACCCTAGACTAAAGTTCGTGGGAGTCGATACGGCGGCTGCGCGGGCATTGCGGCTGGCTTTCGCGGCCAGCTGATCCAGCTTCTCATTGTGCGCCTTCAGGTTCTTTTCCAGATCGCGAATCACATAGGTCACTTTCAACCCGCTTTGTTTCAGCAGGGCTACCTGCTGGTCAGACAGTTCGGCGGTAAAGTCCTGTTTGTTTTCGTAGCTGAAGTGGTCGATGTCCAACCCGTGATTGAACAGGTATTCCAGCTTTTGGGGGCTCACTTTGACCGTAATCCGGTGGTAGAGCACGCGCTGCGCTGTGCTGGTGACTACGCTCGCCAGCAGCATAGACGCAAGAATAAAGAACGAGTATATTTTTCTCATTAGTGATAATAAGTTAACCTTAGTGCAATTAAGTTAACTTATTATAACTAATGACTACTTAGTCATATTTTTCTTTCCTGACCAGGCCAAACTAAGTAATAGTACCCACTTATCATTATATACAACTAACTAATAGACAAACCATTAACAAAAAATTCATCACATAGATGTGGTTATTAATTTTCCATTAATACACTCAGCCCATCAACTTGTCAGCCGTTGCCGGTAGCTGTCGGATACGTTTTCCGGTAGCGTGATAAATGGCGTTTGTAATCGCAGCCGCCAGCCCGACCATGCTGATTTCGCCCAACCCCTTTGCGCCCATCGGGTCAATGACTCCGTCTGCTTTATCGATGAAAATCACGTCCATATAGGGTACATCAGCGGAGACAGGGACATGGTAATCAGCCAGGTTGTTGTTTATGTACCGCCCCAGTCGATGGTCGACAATACCTTCTTCCATCAGGGCCATGCCAATACTCCACGTTGCCGCACCCAACGCCTGACTCCGGGCTGTTTTCGGGTTCAGTACTTTCCCGGCATCGATCGCCGACACCATCTTCGTAACCCGTACGGTTCCCATTACCGGATGCACCTGCACCTCGACAAAGTGGGCCGCGAATGACCGACGGGCGACACTGTCCAGTTCGGGACCGCCTTTCGACTCCGCCGTGATAACCAGTTCAGGCAGGTTGCTTTGCCGGAGAATCGTTCCGTAGGCTACGTTATCTGACCCGTTTCGTCGGCTGATGCCCCCGTTTGAGAATACCATATCGGTCATCGACACGCCCGCGAAACCAGCGCCTTTAGCAGTACTAGCCAACTCCGCCAGTTTTTGTTTGAGTTGCTGGCAAACGTCGTGTACCGCTGACCCGACTGATACGGCCGTATGCGAACCATATTGTGGGGGTGCCTGCGGAAAGGCCGAGTCGCCCAGTTCGACACGTACGCGGCTACTGTCGATACCGGTGGTTTCGGCGGCAATCTGTGTCAGGATCGTGTACGTGCCGGGGCCAACGTCGGCGGCTGCGGTTTGAATCAACAGTGAGCCATCCGCCCCTAACCGTGCCCGTGCGGATGCCGCTGCCCGATCCGACTTGTAGATGCCGGCACTCATCCCCATCCCGACCAGCAGTTCGCCGTTGCGCATCGACCGGGGCTGTGGGGTACGCTTCTCCCAGCCGAATGCACGGGCTCCCTGCTCGTAACAGTCACGCAGGTAGTTGCTCGACCAGGGCTTTTTCGTTTCAGGATCGACAGCCGCGAAGTTAGCCCGACGCAGGGCCAGTGGGTCCATATTCAGCGCGTAGGCCAGTTCGTCCATCGCCGATTCGAGGGCAAACGAACCGGTGGTTTCGCCGGGACCACGCGCCCAGCAGGGTGTGCTCATATCTAACCCCACCAGCCGATAGGTAGCGTTCAGGTTCGGGCTTTGGTACATCGACTTCGTCGGGTGCAGGATTCGCTCGGTAAACTGTTCGTACTGCGATGTCGAGCCGAAGGCGTGGTGCGTAATACCCGTCAGTTTTCCGTCGGCGGTGGCACCCAGCGACACCCGCTGTACCGAGCCGGGCCGGTACCCAACCAGATTGAATACCTGCTCCCGTTTGGCCACGACCCTGACGGGACGCTTTACGAGTTTTGCCCCCATCAGCGCGGCCATTTCCGGCGGCCATATCCGCGACGAACTACCAAATGCCCCGCCCACGAATGGCGAGTGTACCCGCACGTTGTTCGGCGACAAAGCAAACAGCTGCTGAATGTCTTTCTTCGCCAGCGATACCCCCTGCGTTTTGTTGTAAACCGTCACCGTATCGTCGCCCTCCCAGACAGCCGTAGCCGCGTGCGGCTCCATCGGGTTGTGTACGTGCATGCGCGTGTGATACTCATGCTCAATACGCACATCGGCCTGCTTATAGGCATCGGCCGTGCCCCGGCTATAGTCGTCGGGCTTTTCGGGGCGGTACGCGATATCCAGATTGGCCGCTAGATCGGTACGGTGCGCCTGCTCGTCGTAGGCAACCGTGACCAGCGAAGCCGCATAGGTCGCTTTCTCAAGCGTATCGGCAATAACCAGTGCCACCGGCTGATTGCTGAAGTGTATCGTATCGTCGAAAAATATACGCAGCTCCTGCCCGGCCACCCGCTTCTCCGATGACTCGGCACCCAGCTGATAACCGGGCACTTTCGGTGCGTTCTGATAGGTCATCACCGCCAGCACACCCGGTACGTTTTCAGCCGCTTTCGTATCGAAGGACCGCACCCGACCGTGCGCAATAGTGCTGGTAACCAGCACGCCATGCGTCAGATCAGGCAACTCGTACTCGGCTGCGTATCGGGCCCCACCCGTTACTTTCAGCCGACCATCGACCCGGCTTACCGGCTTACCGACTGGCTCCTCTGCTCTCGTTTTCGTTTCCATAAATACCATCGTTATTGCCAGACTGAGTACCTGCCGACCAGCATCGGGCAGCGGCACTATGTCGTAAACGCGTTGTCGACGGGCATGGTTGGCAGAAAAACAGCGGCCCGGCAAACGTGCTGTCTGCCGGGCCGTTATCATACTACGTTCAGCTAGCTCAGAATGAACTGACCCGTAGCCGGTCGCCGGTGACGCACTTGCCCGACAGCGATGACGTAGCCGCTCCTGCGTTCAGAATCGCCGATTTGATCTGCGACGCCGTGGCCGACGTGTTGATCGATTTGTACAGCGCAATGGCCCCCGTTACGTGCGGTGTCGCCATCGACGTACCGCTGTAGGCACCGTAGGCGGGCGTCGTACCCGTGTAGGGCAGCGTCGACTGGATACCCGACCCCGGCGCCCCAATGTCGACCGTTTGCGCCCCGTAGTTGGAGAAGCTCGATAACGCGCCCGATGAGGTGATCGACGCGACGGCAATCACGTTGGCGTTGGTATAGTTCGAGGGGTAGTTGGCCGTCTGATCGTTGTTGTCGCCAACGCCATCGCTGCCACCGTTTCCGGCTGCGGCTACAAACAGGATACCGGCGTTGTTGGCCCGGCCAATGGCACTTTGCAGGGCCTGCGAGAAACCACCGCCCCCCCACGAGTTGTTGCTGGCCACGATATTCAGGCCGTGCCGCGTTTTCAGGTCGGTCAGGTAATCGATGGCTTTAATAGCGGCCGTCGATGAACCGCCATCAGCTCCCAGAAACTTCAGCGCGACCATTTTCACGTTCCAGCAAACACCCGCGACACCCGCGCCGTTGCCACCGCGTGCGCCAATCGTACCGGCCACGTGCGTACCGTGGTCATCGGCCGTACCATCGTACACACTGGCGTCGTTGGCGGCAAAGTCCCAGCCGTTCACATCATCGATGTAGCCATTACCGTCGTCGTCGCGGCCATTCACTGTCTCGAATGGATTCACCCAGACGTTGGCACTTAGATCGGCATGGGTGGTCATGTAGCCTTCGTCGATAATACCGACGATCACTGAACTCGACCCGGTTTTGTTGTTGGCCCAGGCCGTTCCGGCTCCGCTGCCAAACTGATTGGCGGGCGAGGTTGCCGACCCGTACATGCCCCACAGCGAGCCGTTGGTATACAGCGGATCGTTGGATGTCGCCTGATGGGTGTAGATGAAGTTTGGTTCGGCAAATTCAACCCCCGGCACCCCATTCAACAGGCTTAGCACCTGCGCAATCTCTTTGGTTGTTTTCACCCGCAGAATACCTTCGCTGATACCGGCGTCCTGCATGGTTTTGGTCAGGATCGTTTCGGTAACCGTTCCGCTTATCAGGTTGAGGATGGGCAATCGACTGACAGCGCTCAGCCCCCTGGTGAACTGAATCAGCACCTCACCCGGTACGTACCGTTCACCGGTTGCCAGCCGGGCATTAGCCGTCGTGCTGGTCGGGGCGGGTGTATCAATGTCAATATCAGATTTACAGTTGCTGACGAGGAATCCGGTGGCTAAAACGACAGTGGCGACAGCCAGATGGTTGATTACAGTTTTCAGCATAATCATTGGCGTTAAAGTTGATTAGACGTGCCTTTAATTGGTTTTTAATTCAACAACAATACGATGATTTCGTCAGTACAGATTTATATACCGATTAAATAAATTTTTTTACAAATTTTATAATTTATATAAACTCTTTTCTATCAATAGATTACAACACCTACCGTTTACGAAATTTTTTCTTACTGAGAGCGGCTCGTCAAAAGCACAGTACCCGATCTTCCGCGCACTCGTTTTCGGTAACTGGTAGCCGACTGACCCGGATCGACAGCATACCAAAGCAGTAGTGTAATGCGCAGTTTATCGCCCGGCAAGTTGTTGATGACACGAATTCCACTGCACCGATTGGGCTCGGTATCAGTCAGGCCAACTGCGAGAGTCATCAGGGAGCCTGTCTCGTCGGCCACTGTCAACTGCCCCCTCGACACCGGGCGTCCCGACGCAGAAGTGCAGTCATGGATTCAGCCGTATAAGCTGGTCTTTGGCGGAGACAAGGGAGGTATGATTCTGAAATTACAGCCCGGTGATGTACGCTGCCACTGCCTGTTTGTCCTTATTTTTGGTGAAGCGTTTTGTATAACGCCAACCCGTACGCTACCGATCAACTCACCATTCATTATCGTTCACCGGAACGGCCTTCACCGGTCTGACGGCCCAGCTACATCGCCATGCTAGACATACTACAAGCGCCCACCCCGCCCCCGACCCGCCCGCGAGCCGAAACATGGAGTCGGCAGTTGCTACACTGGTCAGGCATTATACTTGTCACTACCGTCTGGGTCAGTGCGGCTCTGTTTGGGCTGTATATTCTTGCGTTCTACGCGTCGGCGCTGTATCAGGACGACATGACCCGCTGGAATCAGGTACTGCCCCGACTCTACGAGCGAAACACCGGCACGGCCACCACGGGTATCGGCCTGCACTTTGCCGCCGGGGGTATCATCCTGATTCTCGGGAGCCTTCAGCTTATCGATTCCGTCCGGGTACGCTTTCCAGCCGTACACCGGTGGGTCGGGCGCGTCTATGTTGCCGCCTGCGTATTTGCCGCCGTTGGTGGACTGGCGTTTATTCTGATGAAAGGCACCATCGGCGGCTCGACTATGAACGTTGGCTTCGGGCTGTACGGGTTGTTGATGCTGGTTGCAGCTATTGCTACCTACCGCTACGCTGTCGTGGGCGACATGGCCAGGCACCGGGCGTGGGCACTGCGGCTATACGCGCTGGCCATCGGCTCGTGGCTGTACCGAATCGAGTACGGTTTCTGGGTGATGTTCACCAACGGGCTGGGCCATACCAAAACCTTCGACGGCTGGTTCGACCAGTTTATGGCCTTTTTCTTCTACCTGCCCAACCTGCTCGTTGTCGACGTCTTCGTCCGGGCCAGCCGCCGTCATGTCGCCCCCATCGCCCGGATTGCGGGTTCGCTTGTTCTACTGGCCGCGACTACATTTCTGATCGTCGGTACGTACTATTTCACACTGTACTACTGGGGCCCCGCCATCATCAACTGGGCCACAGGGGCACCGCAGGGGCGGCTGGGGCAGTAATGCAAAACAGAACGGGGCGGCTAACTCAAGTTAGCCGCCCCGTTATCACTTATCCGCTACTTCAGCCCGACATGACCGACTGATCGAACTCCTCGGGGGTTGGCCGAGCTGAACGGCGGTTATTTTTCGTTCGTCGGCCGTCTCAGGAAAGACAGATCCACGTCTTTAAGTGCCTTATTAGCTTCAGCTACCTTCTTTTGCACAACTGGATGGTCGGAGTACCGACGCACCAATACAGTTTGGGGACCTTTCTCGTCAGTTGATTTCATGTTTCTTTACAATTATTAATCTCTTGGAATCACGGCCAATATCCTAAATGCGCTATCTGACAAACCTACGGCAGATATTACAGCCTTCGTAAGCCTTTTAAAGCTATCGGGACTGTGATGCGTTTCGATATAAAGATTCGTTAATGGTATCTTTACGGGTCTACTCATTTTTCTTTCGTCGTAAGTAAAAAATGGTTTTTTGGAACCATTTAACGCAAATAAATCTGTTTCGTTGAGTCGTTTAGATTCTGCTAACAAGAATAAAACTTTCATCAGCATATCTCTCCAGTGATTCACTGCATAGACACCGCCTTCGAATTCAAATTGTTTAATTGGCCTTTTAGATTTCGAAACATTTTCACTTTTTCGGGCTAAAGTTTTTACCTCTGCTTTTAATTGCTTATTCTCTTCTTGTAGACTATCTATTTGCCGGATAAGTATTTTGGAATCTTGAACAGAATCTCCTCGTACCCACCCTACCAAATCATTCGTTTCTTCTATACTCCGGATAGCTCTCGCTACTTTGTTGATAATCTGATCATTGTTATCAAAAAAATCAACTGTATATGACTCTACTAGTTTCTTGAATTTCAAGAATTTTTTATCCCTGTCGATTGCGGCTGAACCCATTTGCTTAAGTTTATCGTCTAGCAAAGCATTTGACATGACTATGGCAAAGAGTGGCTTTTTCTTATCTAGTGCATATTTATATTCCACCTCAGTATAAGAGAGTTTTGACTTTGGCTCAATTGATCCATATCTACCACCTAACAGAAGCATATATACATCACAACCATCTATCCAGCGCTTGATGGTTTGTAGTTGAGTCTCATTTCCTGCCGCGAAGAGTTCCATTCCAGCAGGAATGTGTCCAGCTTGTAAGATTGCTTCGACGAATGTTTATCTTTCATTTTGAAGATCACTAAAAGTCGATGAGACAAATATTTGTAGTTTTCTATTCATAAAAAGTATTTGGTATACAGTTTAGCACCTCACTCAAAAACAAAAGATGTTCTACCCCTCACGAAATGGTAGAACATCTTTTGTTTTTGAATTTACTTCACTTCACCAACCATGTCGCCGGGGATAACCCACTGATCGAACTCGTCGGGCGTAACGTAACCAAGCTGTACGGCCGTTTCTTTGAGCGTCGACCCGTTTTTGTGGGCGGTCTGCGCGATTTCGGCAGCTTTGTAGTACCCAATCTTCGTGTTCAGGGCCGTAACCAGCATCAGCGACGACTCGACGTGCTTGCGGATGTTGGCTTCGATCGGTTCGACACCTTCCGCGCACTTGTCGTTAAACGACACACACACATCCCCGATCAGCCGGGCCGAGTGCAGGAAGTTGGCGATCATCACCGGCTTATACACGTTCAGCTCGAAGTGCCCGTTCATGCCGCCGATATTGATCGCGACATCGTTACCCATCACCTGCGCGGCCACCATTGTCATAGCTTCGCACTGCGTCGGGTTTACTTTGCCGGGCATGATGCTCGAACCGGGTTCGTTATCAGGAATATGCAGTTCACCGATACCGGCGCGGGGCCCCGACGACAGCATCCGGATGTCGTTACCGATTTTCATCAGGCTGGCGGCAACCGTTTTCAGGGCACCGTGGGCTTCCACGATAGCGTCGTGAGCGGCCAGGGCTTCAAACTTGTTCTCGGCCGTAATGAACGGCAGACCCGTCAGGTCGGCGATGTGTTTGGCAACGTTCTCCGAGTAGCCTGGCGGGGTGTTGATCCCCGTTCCGACGGCCGTACCGCCCAGGGCCAGTTCGCTCAGGTGCGGCAGGGTGTTGTTGATGGCCCGAAGACCGTGGTCGAGTTGCGAAACGTAGCCCGAAAACTCCTGCCCGACCGTCAGCGGGGTAGCGTCCATGAAGTGCGTCCGGCCGATTTTCACAACGTGCATAAACTGCTTCGCCTTGGCGTCGAGCGTATCGCGCAGCTTTTTGATACCCGGAATCGTGACGTCGAGCAGAATTTTATAAGCCGCGATGTGCATGGCTGTCGGGAACGTGTCGTTGCTCGACTGCGACTTGTTGACGTCGTCGTTAGGGTGCAGAAACTTCTTCTCGTCGGTCAGCTGACCACCCTGTAGCACGTGGCCCCGGTAAGCGATCACCTCGTTGACGTTCATGTTCGACTGTGTACCTGACCCCGTCTGCCAGATCACGAGCGGAAACTGATCGTCGAGTTTACCGGCCAGAATCTCATCGGCTGCCTGCCCAATCAGATCACTTTTTTCCTTTGGTAGCACGCCCGCATCGAGGTTGGTCAGCGCAGCGGCTTTTTTCAGGTACGCAAACGCTTCGATGATCGGCTTAGGCATCTTGTCGGTGTCCCGAGCGATCTTGAAGTTTTCAATCGAGCGCTGGGTTTGGGCGCCCCAATAGACATCGGCCGGTACCTGAACCTGCCCCATCGTGTCTTTTTCAATCCGAAATTCCATGTGGTTAATGAGCGATTTGTTGAATGATAGAATGATTGCGTGATAGAATAACTGAATAGGGCTAGTATGTAACATTCAATCATTCTATCACTCAATCACTACGTCTCGTCGTAAAGGTAAAAGCCAGTGAAACAGCGTTAAAATGAATTAGTGAATTTGTGCATCTGCTGCAGTTCGACAATATCAATTCGACTCAATAGTATCGATCTGTCTACCACTATTACGCTGCATTCTTCGTCACCTGGTCTTCACCCAACAATTGTTTCAATTCTTCGACAGGTATTGCCTTATCGCGATTCATGTGAATGAGCGCGTGGCAATTGGCACAAACTACTGCCAGGTCGCTGAGTTTCGTGATAACAGGCAGGTCGCTCAAAGCTAGTTGGTTGCGGTGGTGAACTTGCAACGCCCGAACGCCCCGTCCATTCAGCAGTTTAGAAAAATCTGCTTCACAAACCTCACATAGTCCCTTTGATCGCTTGAGTGCCTGATCCCGTAACCGACGGTCCCGCGTTCGCGTATAACTCGTCTGTTCGCGCAGCAGCCCTTCCATTGCCGAGATATCTTCAGGCAATTCTTCCTCTACAACCGATTTGCCCGTTCGATACGCTGCCGGTCCTTCCTGCACGACTGACGGTGAAGCGGATCCGTCGGGTGAAGTGTCGTCGAGCAGGTCGCGAATCCAGTCGGGTAAGGAAACATTTCGGATCGTCCAGGCACCTGCCCAGTTCAGGTCGGCTTCGTCAAAAGCTTCTTTGATGACCGCGAGGGTAGTTTTTTTCACCAGCCCGACATCGACGCGCCAGACGTAGGCAGCTGGTTTGCCCGGCCAAGAACGGGGCTCTGCAGGCTGGTACTGTCCGCTCAGGGCTTCGGCTACAATAGCCAGATCCGTGTCGGCTGCGCGCGTGGGAACAACGATGACCAGTTCGAAGTCGTTGTCCAGTGAGTGATTGAAGACGTCGCTGCACCGGTTTTTTTCGACGGCCAGCATATCGGGTTTGTTATCGTAGCGGTGAATCAGCGCTTTGACCATAAAAAGACTGTTGTTGACTAACGGGAATTATGGATAACTGACCTGGCGAATGGCTGACACGTGTCAGCCATTCATTAAATCACATCTGTAATCAACTCTGTTTAGCAGAGGTCATACCGAAATATCGTCCAGAAACTCGGAGCAGGGAGCGACGCTGGTGATGAGTAGCTGATCGCGGGCACGGGTACAGGCAACGTAGAGCAGGTGTCGTTCGGTATTGTAGACGTCTTCCAGGTCAGCATGGTCTGTGATCGATTCGATGCGTTCCTGGGATGGAATAACCTCATCATCGCAGGCCATCACGACCACGGCTCTAAACTCCAGCCCCTTCGCCAGGTGCATCGTGCTGACGGAGACCTTCGTACTGATCGTCTCTACCTGCTCATCCAGCACCAGATATGGCAGACGGGCCGACTGAACGGCAGCGGTAGCCCGTTCAATTTGCCTGTCGGAGCGAACAAAAACGCCAATTTCGTGGGGAGATAAACCATTGCGATGCAGGTCGGCGATCCAGTTGCCGACGAAATCAACCTCCTCTTCCGGTGTATCGAAGCAGTTGAACTCCGGTGTTGGCCCGTTGAAGACAGATATAGTTTTATCCCGCTCGTCAATATTGCCGTCGGCGTCGATTAGTTCGGGCGATAGCAGTTGGTCGGCTTTTCGGCGAATCTGATGGGATGTCCGGTAGTTGACCGTCAGCGTCTTTGAACGGCCCTGAACCGAAACACCGACTGTTTTCCAGGAAAAAGGCTGCTGAAAGATGCGTTGGCCAATGTCGCCCGCAAAGAACAGGGCATCGGGGCGGGTAGTACCCAGCGCAGCCAGCATGCGCAGGTGATAGACCGTTATATCCTGTGCCTCATCCACAACGACGTGATCGTAAGGCGGACGTGCGCTGATCAGTGATGCTAACTGCGTAAATACTTCAGCATACGTAACCAGCCGCTGGGCTTTCAATTCCCCAAGTACCTGCTCGAAGACTGCCCAAAGTTTGACCCGCTGACTTTCAGGCAGTTTGGTTTTTCGACCCAGCCGCCTGACATCCCGGTACTCCTCCCAGGACTTTAATTGCCAGGCGTCTACGACCTGTGCCCATTCCGACAGCAGAAACGACAAACTAAACTTCTGATCGGTTACGCGCTGGGCCGCTTTGCTCATCAGGTCAGCGAGTTGACCTGGTGCTACGACGGCTACCGGCCCAGTACCCAAACGACCAGCCAGCGGTTTGTAAAGCCGCAGCCCGGCTTTATCAATGGCTTCAACGTCGATACGTTCGGCCAGGTGGGGTTCGCTGCTGATCAAACGCCGGAGTTTCACCTGTAGCGCGTTGGCCAGAATGTCGGAAAACGTAGTGAGCAAGACGCGGGTATTATCGTTCTGCCGGGCCAGATGCACGGCCCGATGGAGGGCAACAATTGTCTTGCCCGTACCGGCCGAACCCGACACCCGCGCGGGCCCCGTGTATGTGCGCGAGACGAGGCTACGCTGGTCGGGATGCAGGAATACGGCCCATTTGTCCCACGGATAGTCGAGTGCCTGCTGCAGTTCCTCCACATTGGTGAGGGTGCGGAAGCGACGCAGGGCATCGGGGTGGGCAAACGGATCGGCAGAGGGTACGGATGGCTGGGCAACTTTCGGGGTGCCGCCGGTGGCCAGTTCGAGCAGGGCTTCGGCGGCTTCAGCAGGCAGGTGATCGGTCAGGACCAGCAGCGACTCTTCGTCAGCGGCTTTTACGTCCGCCAGCCATTCCATTGGTACGCCGTAACTCAGCAACGTTTCGTCGGGCAGGCTGGCAAACAACGGACTTAGCGGTTTCGCGGCCGGTTTCGCCGTCGCAGGCGTGTCTGTAGGTACGTAAACCGGTACCAGAATCTCCTGTACCGTTTCCCGGATTTCGACAAACTGGGCGGCACCCGTTTTTGGGTGTACTTCCAGCTTCCGGCGTTCAGCCCAGGCGTAGGCATCGTCGTGGTGGTCGACGTAGCACAGTAGAAAGCTGCTGGTGGTCTTGTGAACGATCAACCGGATATCACTGCTGACCCGGATAAACCAGAAATTCTTGTCGCGCGCCCGGTCGAGTTTATGAAAGCTCAGACTGGGGTGCGCCGGATTGAGTTGCAGGTCGAAAGCGGTTGTTTTTACCGCCTTCTGCTCGTCGCCCGTCAGCCTGGTCAGGCTATCGGTAAAGGTATCGGCAATACGAAATTCCATAGTGTGGTTGGCAGGGTTAAATGCTGATAGATCGCCGGGGGCTACTCGTCGAGTGGTTTGAACAGGTATCGCTCGTCGTAAGGCACATCGAACTTGCGTAGAAACAGGAGGTACTCGTCCAGAAATGAGCGGTGCCGATGATGTTCTTCTTGATTCTGAATGTATTTCACGACCGAGTCGATCTGTGAATGACCATACGAGAAAGCCCCGTGCCAGACTGCCACTCGAAGTGGCCCCTGACCAGCCGGTTTTCGTTGATCCACTTCGAAGAAGCTCCTTTTATATCCTGCATCAAATCAGAAATGGATTGCTTTGGGCTGATACCCATGAAGACATGAATGTGATCGCTCATGCCGTTTATAGCCAGCATCTTGTGTCCTTGTTGCTGCACAATACCCGTTATGTATCGATATAGGTCTTCCTTCCAGTCAGGCAGAATCAGACCATGCCGGTGTTTAACGGCGAAGACCGTTTGCAGGTAGATTTGGGTATAGGTATTTGCCAATGTTTATCGTATTTGATTTATAATCAGGCGTGTTATCAGATCACCGGGCTAGATTTTATTAAAAAAAACGCCATTCCATAACCGTCAAATCTCGTAGCGACGTCCTATTTACGGCCCAATTTTGTCGCGTACCTACGGCACGCGTTGATGGGTTTCATCGGTAATGGGCTACAAACATCATGTCGCTACGCGACCATTGCTAATGGCTACAAACATTGCGTCGCTATGCGACCAACGTCAATGGGTCACGAACATCGTATCGCTACGAGGCTACAAACATCATGTCGCGACGCGGCCATTACCCGACGGCTATAAACATCGCGTTGATACGCGGCCATTGCCGTGCAAACCGGATCGCGTAGCGATGAGATGTTTGTAGCTAACACCATCACCAACCACGCACGTTTGGGTCGCGTAGCGATACGACATTGGTGGCCCGGTTTGGGTCGCGTACCTACGGCACGCATTGACGGGGCCGTAGGTAATGGGCTATAAACATCGTGTCGCTACGCGACTATGGTTATCGGCTCAAACATTGCGTTGCTACGCGACTATGGTTGACGGGCATAAACATCATATCATTATCATGACGTCGCTTGCGGCTATGGCTGATGGGCTGCGAACGTTGCGTCGCTACGCGGCTGCTGCTTTTTGAATGTACGTGTCACGTTATACCGGCTCAACTGACCCGGAATACTTTCATCACTTCGTCGCCCAAGTGGTTGATGACTTTGACGGCGATACGACCCGACGTGGGTTTGGGAAACGGGCGCGACGTATCACTGTTGAGCGACTCCCAAGCTTCGGAGTTGATCTCGGCTTTCAGGGTGGTCTTCAGCGATTTGTACGGATCGTTGGCACCGAGAAAATACGCGTGGCGGACAAAGAAACTTTCCTCGTTGTAGTCGGTGTCGATAAACCAGCAGGCAATGCCACCCGTATCATCGCTGCGGACTTCGCCGGTGCTGGGGTCGAACACATCGACGCCCAGGATCTTGACCCGTACCGACCCGGACGCAGAACCGCCGTCTTCGACGGGCAGCAACTCGATCTCCGGTTCGCCGAACACCACGAACAGGTTGCCTTTGCCGGTGTTCTTGAGGTCGTCGGCCATGTGCAGGTCGGCGTTCATGCGGGCTTTGAGCACGGGAATGCTGCCCAGCCTGTTGAACTCCGTCGCGTGGGCTTCGAAGTTGAAGGCGCAGGCGATGAGCACGTCGAAACCGGCGTCAGCGCACTCGCGGGCGGCCTGCACCAGATCGGCGCGCTGCACGGTGCCGAACTCCGGCCCGATGAAAATACCCGCCCGACGTTCCTGCTCGCCTTCGGGGTAGCGGCCTTCCGCGCAGATCAGATCGCCGGGCCAGCCGGTGAGGGCGGTGAAGGCGATCCTGTCTTCCTTGTGGGCCTGCTGCACCCCGGCACTTTTGAGGTTTTCCAGGATCATCTGCTCGAAGGTGCGCTCCAGGCCGTGGCCCGCCTTGCTCTCCTGCACCGCCAGCGGGTCGATGAGGTCGTCGTTTTCGTCGACGCCCAGCATACGGTGGGGCGACAGGCTTTCGACGGTGAACGGCCCGGCCACGCGCACCTTGCGTTTGTCTTCGTAGGGTTTGTCGTAGAGGTACTCAAACTCGGCTTTGGCGGCAATGCTGGCGTCGATTTCCTTCTGCCGGACGATGCGGGCCTGCCACCAGTCGGTGTGCAGTTTCTGCGCGTCGGCGGGCCACGACGGGGCGGCTTCGCGAGGAACTTCCCACTCCTGAAACCCCTCCCCAGTCCTCCCCCTCAGGGCGGGAGTCAGCGCAGCGTTGAGGGCTTCGCGCAGCGGCTCCAGTTTGGCCTGCCACTTGTCCCAGATGACGTCGATTTCGGCGTTGTTGGCGATGGACTTGAGCGTGATGTGCGGCACCCGCTCGTAGACGAAGCCGGGCCGGATGCTGCCGCGCGTGGGCTGTGTGCTGATGGCGGTGCGGGTAACCTCCGCTTCCTTCTTCTGCCCTTCCTGCGAATCGGCCAGCAGGTAGAACGGGTAGCGGGCACCCATGATGCGGGTACGGGCCAGTGCCAGCGCCACCCGCGACGTATCAATCGTAATCCAGCGACGCCCCCACTGCTCCGCAACGTAGGCAGTTGTACCAGAGCCACAAGTGGGATCAAGCACAAGATCGCCAGGATCGGTAGTCATCGAGAAGCAACGTTCAACCATTTTAACCGGTGTCTGTACCACATAGATTTTGTCGTCAGTAAAACTCCCTGTTCCCGTATCTGTCCAAATATTACTTCTTGTAGTGTAAGGATAGTCTGTGTGGTAACGTCTATACTGAAAACTTTTTGCCGCTACATGGATTCGATTTGCTTTACGTAAACGATCAATGCCAACTGGGTAGTTGGCCTTCCAATGGGCATTCTTCGATGAAGGCTCAACTAAGATACCCCGTAGTTCAAATGGTTGAGGATTCTTGGCACTCCCCTGCGCGGTTAAGTCTCCAGGCTTGTAAGGTTTAGAATCTGATGGAATGTTAACTTCGCCTTTTACTTCTTTGGCGGAAACTCCTCTGTAAGAAAAGTCTGCCATTTCAAGCCATCGTGCATTTCCCTCTCCAAGCTGGTACGGCTGTTCGTCGTAGAGTTGTCGAACCTTAATAGCATCTAATTTTTTTGCGTACCAGCATAGATGATCGCAAACATTAGCTAATGTATCCGAAGGAAAAGACGAAGTTTTTTGCACAAAAATTTGAGATACAAAATTCTCATCGCCAAAAACCTCGTCCATCACGGCACGTACCCGGTGGACGTTTTCGTCGCCGATCTGCACGAAGATGGAGCCGGAGTCGGTGAGCAGGTCGCGGGCCACGGTCAGACGGTCGCGCAGGTAGGTCAGGTACGAGTGAATGCCGTCGCGCCAGGTATCGCGGAAGGCTTTCACCTGCTCCGGCTCGCGGGTAATCTGGTCAATCTTTCCATCTTTCACGTCGCGGCTTGTAGTGCTCCACTGGAAGTTGGAGTTGAATTTGATGCCGTAGGGCGGGTCGAAGTAGATGCACTGCACCTTGCCGCGCAGGCCCTCGCGCTCGGCCAGACTCGCCATCACCTGTAAGGAGTCGCCCAGAATCATGCGGTTGGTCCAGTGCTGATCGTGCTGGTAAAACTCCGTTTTGTCGACCCCGTTGGGGATGCCGTTGAAGTCGGAAAACAGGTCGGCCATGATGCGTCCCTGCGCGTAGTCGGCGGTGCGGCTCTGCCGCAGCAGATCGTCGATCAGGGCTTTGGGCTGGACTTTTTCCTGGATGTAGAGCGGGGGAGCGGCCACCATCAGGTCGCTCCAGTCCTGCTCGTCTTTGCCGCGCCACACCAGTTGCGGGTCGAGGTCGCGGTTGCGTCGTTGGTAGGGCACCTGAATAGCGTCTTTAGCGTTTTTCTGCATCATCGACTGGTACTCGGCGGTGGGAATGTTCCGGCGGGTAGCGTCGTCGTGGGTAAAGGTCGTGATGATTTTTTCGGTGGTCGTTGGTTTGGGCATTATGCGGTTACGGCCTGCGTGGTTTCGTTGATAATGGTGGTAAGCTGCTGCTCAACTTTGGCGGCAAAGTCGGCTTCTATTTCGTAGACGCTGGTAAACTCGGCAAAGGCCCAGCGGCCAAACTGTTTGCTGTTGTTGACGCCCGGCACCCAGTAGTTTTCCATCGTGGCTTTTTTCTCCTTGGCGTCTTCGCGCCGGTAGCCTTTGATCTCCACGATCAGATGCAGCCGGTCGTCGGCACCCCGCCCGTCGTCTACCAGGACAATGAAGTCGGGGATGTACCGGCGGTTTTCGGAGCCGTAGCGGTAGGGCACTTCCAGCCCCAGGTTGTGGTTTTTTACGTAGGCTTTGACCAGCGGGTGTTTTTCCACAACCCGGCAGAATTCGGCTTCCCAGTCGCTGTCGAGCAGCACCCAGTTGACGTGGCATTTGCGCGAATCAGTTTCCCAGCGTTCGGGCTTCGAGGTGTTGAAATTAACGAAGCGGGTCGAACTGGTCGGGTTGTAGGGGTCGGGAACTGCTTTGATGGGTCGCTTATCGGCAAAGGCCCGCGTGATGCCCGCGTCGATACGCTCGCAGGCCATGTCGGCCAGCATTTTATACTTCAACTGCGCCGGATACGTGCCGCCCTTGCAGGTCAGATAACCGTCAATCCACTGTTTACAGATGCGTTTCAACTGACCGAACAGGTGAAGTTTGGGCGCGCCATCGTCGTCGCGGAACTTGCTAAACAGCAAATGCGAGGTCAGTTCGTAGATCACCTGCGAAGGCCGTACGTCGCCGGTATGCACCAGATTCAGGTTGACGCTTTCGCCGATGATACCGGACGTCTGCGTTTCGGTTGCGCCAATCAGATCGGGCGTCAGCAGCAGTTCTGAGTCTTCGTTGAATGTCGCCGTCAGCCGTTCTTCGGGCAGTTCGATCTTGTAGCCTTCGATGCGGGGAAACGTGATTTCGAGGTGATCGCGCTCCGGCCGCACGGCCCGCACCTGAATCGTTTCGCGGGGTTTCTGTGGCTTGGCAATGACGGGTTTGGCCGTAAAGTCGAACGGAATACCCAGTACGTCGGCGTATTCGGTGTTGAACAGCCCTTCCTCGTTCAGTTCATATGACTGCCGGCGCAGCGCCCGGCCAATAACCTGTTCGCACAGTAACTGCGTCCCGAACGCCCGGACGCCGAGTACGTGCGTAACGGTGTTGGCGTCCCAGCCCTCGGTCAGCATCGATACCGACACCACACAGCGGATACCTCCGCCCAGCCGCCCGTACCGACCCACGGTGTTCATCACTTCCCGCAGCAGTTCCTGATCGGTAAGGTTATCGGCAGCATGGGGATTATTTTCCCGTTCAATTTTTTCGCGCCGGAACTGCTTTTTCGCGCCGGAACTGCTCAATTTCGGGAGCTGCCATTTTGCGGAAATTATCGTCCAGCGCTTCCCCCGACTCCAGTTGCTCACTATCGATCAGCAGCGTATTGGGCCGGGCCAGTATGTTATCATTGTCGTCGGCGTTGCGGAAGAGCGGCAGCCGACCGGGCACGTAATTCTCCGAGCCGTCGGCATTGGTGCGAACAAAGCCGGAGATAAAGTCATAGACCAGTTTCGAGGTGGCGGTGTTGTTGCAGACGATGATAAAGCAGGGCGGCACCCGAATACCCGATTCTTTCCAGAGCGCGTATGTTTTTTCGTAGTGCCCATAGAGGGCTTCCAGTGCCGTCTGCAATTGGGGTGGCAGGCTGTGCGGGTCAAGAGCCGCGTTATTGCCCCGGCCCTTCTTCGGCATCTTCGTCCGGATGTGCTCCCACAGGTTGCGGAACATCGGCACCTCAGCCCCCGCAATATTGTCGGCCACCGGCACGCGGGGTAGTTTGACGATACCGCATTCGATGGCGTCCATCAGCGAGAAGTCACTCATTGTCCAGGGGAAGAGCGTTCCTTCCACGTAGCCCGATCCGCTCAGGAAGAAGGGCGTCGCCGACAGGTCCATCACCCGGTTCAGTCCCAGCTTTCGATTGACGGCTTCCAGTCCCGAAATCCAGAGTCGGGCGGCTTCCCGGTTCTGCTCAGCTTCGGCTTTGTCTTCACCGGTCAGGTCTGAGATGTCTTCGTCGGCCTGCGGCTTTTCCCGGTAACAGTGGTGTGCTTCATCGTTGATGGCCATGATGTTTTTCATTCCCATCAGGTCGGGCATCACCCGCTGAATCATCTGCCCTTCGTTTTCGAGCGTATCCAGCGCGTCGCCCCGCCCGCGCAGCAGCGACCGGCCACCTTTGGAGATGTCGATCCGTTCGCGCAGCTTGAAGGCGTGGTAGTTGGTAATTACGATCTTGGCCCGCTGCAAATCATCGAGCATATCCGACGGTACCAGTTCCCGGCTGGCATAGTAGCTGTCGGGGTCGTTGGGCATGAGTACCCGCAGCCGGTCTTTGATGGTAATGCCGGGCGTCACGATCAGAAATCCGCGTGTAAACGTCCGGCTCTGTGGTCGCCGTACCGCATTAACTGTTTGCCAGGCAATGAGCATCGCCATCACAGTTGTCTTGCCAGCTCCCGTTGCCAGTTTGAAGGCGATCCGGCTCAGGTCCGGATTAGCGTCGTTATTAGCGTTGGTTAGGTGTTCCAGCATATCCTTGCCCCGCTTACCCGCCTGCGGAGCGACTTCGGTGAGCCAGATCGCCGTTTCAACGGCCTCCACCTGACAGAAAAACGGTCGAATACTGCTGAACGGATGGCTGCGCCAGTGTTGCAACAGCCGGGCTGTTTCTGGCGTTACCTGCCACTGCGCCGGATTTGGGATGTTTCGCCAGTCGGTTACGGCCTGCCTCACCGCGTTGATAATCGACGTAGAATCGTACCGCTGTTTATCGGTAGAAATACCCTTCCCTTCATCGAAGAGGTTACCCTGCTTCGCTTCAGTCTTCTTGCGCTTGCGGGGCTTTGGAATAGGAGTTATGAATTCCGCCGGGCGACGCTTCTCAAGAATTTGCTGCGTTGGCTGTCCGTCGTTGTCGAGTTCCCAGTGCTTCAGTGGGTATTCGTACGGTGAGTTAAGGATTGGGTGGTCGAAGAAAGGGTTGGTCATAAGGCAACATCCTGAATGACAGGCATCAAGCTATTTGTACTCTGTTTAATAGTGAAACCAATAAGTGGCAGACAAACTAATGAGGACAACCCTTTCAGAACACGACAAAATAATATCCTGATGGTCGGGCGTAACTTCAGGAGAATTCCAGCGGATCAATCTCTGCTATTAAGCCATCACTCTGCTTGAATTGAGTATAGTTTTAAGGCGTAAAATAGGCATTTTATATCGTTGTTACGTTAGGCAGAGCCGGGCAGGTAACGCAGATGACTGCGTAAACCGGGGGCTTGTGGAAGACGTCTCAGGTACTATTCTGTGTATATCCCCTGGTCTATGTAGGCTTCTAGAGCACCTGGCTAATTAGTTAAGACACTCATTACGAATCGTTTCATAAGAAACTACCGATGCACCATCGTCACTATTCGTCACGAGATCAGCGCAGAAAAAATTGACAGCACTGGCCAAGAAGATTTAACTTTCCGGTCAGCATAAGTTTTTCATGTAGACGCGTGAGTGTACAATGCACCTAAGGATATCAACAAACTTTTTCTTTTCGCTAACGGACACATGGCAACGCCAGCTCTCCCAAAAAAAATAGCCGCCCGGCAGCACGAAATTACCGCCGACTTTCTCGCCATACTCGACCGGCACCTGGCCGATCTGCTCGCCGGGCGCGTGCTGGATATGTACGAAATCCGCGACGTAGCCGACGAGATGAACATCCACCCGACGCACCTGAGCAACACCATCCGGCTCACGACGGGTTACGCGCCCTGCTACTTCTTCGAGCGTAAAATCATGGACATCGCCCGGCAGCAGCTAACGACCACCCGGCAATCCGTCGCCGAAATCGCCCGGACGCTAACCTACGACCCGTCGAACTTCACCAAGTTTTTCAAGCATTTTCAGGGAAGTACGCCGAAGCAGTACCGGGAGGGTGTCTGGGCGCTGGCCCGCGAAGCAGTATGAACGTAATAAAACTGAACTACTCACCAATTAACCGGAACTACTCACCATAGTCAGGTCAGCCATTCGTCGGAATTTTGGGTTGTTAAAAAGAAGGAAGAGGATGGACGTTAGATAAAAGAACTGTCTACTGACCGATCTTTTCGCGTGGCGGATTCTTTTCTCTTTCTTCTCACATCTTTTTTCTAAAAAAATGGCAACCGAACAGAAAATTGCATTGGTGACCGGCGGTAGTCGGGGATTGGGTAAAGACATGGCCCTGCGGCTGGCCGACAAAGGCATCGACGTACTGCTGACCTACAACAGCCAGAAAGATGATGCCGAAGCCGTCGTGGCACAGATTCAGGGGAAAGGCCAGCGGGCCGCAGCCCTGCAACTGAATGCGGGCGACATCGCTTCGTTCGACGGCTTCTACGAGCAGGTGAAAACCACGCTGTCTCAGACATTCCAGGCCGACACGTTTAATTTTCTCATCAACAACGCGGGCATCGGAATGTACGTTCCGTTTGCTCAAGTCACTGAAGCGCAGTTCGATGAGTTGATGAACATCCATTTCAAAGGCGTTTATTTCCTGACCCAGAAAGCACTGCCCCTGCTGCCCGACGGCGGACGCATTATCAACATCTCGTCGGGTCTGACGCGGATCACGATGCACGGCTCATCGGCTTATGCCAGCATGAAAAGCGCCGTCGAAACGTTTACGAAGTATTTGGCAAAAGAACTGGGTGCCCGGAAAATCACGGCTAACGTCGTTGCGCCCGGTGCCATCGAAACCGACTTCGGTGGTGGCCGCACCCGCGACAATGCCGACATCAACAGGATGATCGCGTCGCTTACCGCACTGGGCCGCGTGGGTCTACCGACCGACATTGGCGGTGTGGTGGCTTTTCTCTGTACCGATGATGCGTACTGGATCAACGGGCAGCGCATCGAAGTATCGGGCGGTCAGGGGCTGTAACGAGTCGTATCAACGCGCCAGCCGCCCGGTTCAGATCAGGCGGCTGGCGCGTTTTCTTTTACGCGCTGATTTGTGGAGTTTTACAAAAAACCAAACCCGACGCCCCAATGGATCAGCGCATTATCAATCTGTTCGACGAATACACGCACAAGCCACTCAAGCGCGACGATTTTCTGAGACAGCTCGCCAAGCTCACCGGTAGCATGGCGGCTGCACTGGCGACCCTGCCCCTGCTGGAAATCAACTACGCCCACGCCGAAACCGTCCCATCGACCGACGACCGCATCAAAACCGAGTCGATCACCTATCCGGGTGATGGTATCACGATGAAAGGGTATCTGGCCGTACCAGCTGCGAAAGGGAAATACCCGGCGGTCGTTGTTATTCACGAAAACCGGGGTCTGAATCCGCACATCGAAGACATTACCCGTCGACTCGCCACGGCAGGTTTTCTGGCACTGGCTCCCGACGCGCTTTCGGCCGCTGGGGGTACGCCAACCGACGAAGCCCAGATGCGTGAGCTGTTTGGCAAACTCGACCCGACCACGACGCGCCATAACTTCGAGAACGCTGTTGAGTACCTGAAAAATCGGCCCGACAGCACCGGTAAGGTTGGTTGCGTGGGCTTCTGCTGGGGGGGCGCAATGGCCAACCAGCTGGCGGTCAACTCCCCCGATATGAAAGCCGCCGTTGCTTACTACGGCCGGCAGCCCGATGCCGCCGACGTGCCGAAGATCAAAGGGGCAGTACTATTGCAGTACGGCGGACTGGATGAGCGCGTCAACGCGGGGATTCCGGCGTATGAGGAAGCGTTGAAAAAAGCGAATATCCCCTACGAGCTGTACGTCTACGAAGGGGCGCAGCACGCGTTCAACAACGACACCGCCCCGACGCGCTACAACGAAGCCGCTGCGAAGCTAGCCTGGGGTCGTACACTGACGTTCCTGAAGCAGAAACTGGCCTGATAACCGCAATCGACCCCGTGTAAATTTTTTATTTTCACCGGGTTACCTTTTCTGAGTCAGCGTATTAAGAAGATAAAACCCCCTAAAACGACTACAACCATGTTGAAATCTGCATTCTTCATCCTCTCGATGGTTACCCTGGCAACGGCTTGTTCGAGCAACAAACCCGAATCGACCGGCACCGCTGTAACGGATACCGCGATGACTACCATGTCGACGGACTCGGCTATGTCGACTACGGCTACGACCATGAGCAGCGACTCGATGATGAGCGATACCACCAAGCGTGATTCGATCAAGTAATCGAACGGTGCTTTACAGCTAAAAAGGGACGCCCTTCCGATCTGGAAGGGCGTCCCTTTTTTTAGACTATTCAATGGATTTACGCCCTGTTTCCGAACAATTCGCAGACAGGGCGTTTTTGTATTCTAAATAAACCGGTGGTACACCTTCCGGTTCTGCATTCTCTGGTTCGTTCATCTAACTGTACACTCGCTATGAAAACGCACAAACCCGACGCTGTACTGCGCGATCTGGGTACTGTTATCGGCATTGGTATTCTGGCTGGCCTGGCCGGTACCGTCGCCATTACGCTTTCGCAAACCGTTGAAATGGCCGTGACGAAACGGCCACCCAGCACCGTTCCTGCCGATGCAGTCTCAAAGGTGCTGAATGTGAAACCCACTAAAAAACGCAAGAAAGAGCTGGTGTCGCAGGAAATCCACTGGACTTACGGCACCGCCTGGGGTATTCCACGCGGGCTGTTTGCCCTGGCCGGTCTGCGCGGCTGGCCGGCTACCCTGGCCCACTTCCTGACCATCTGGAGTACGGGCCTTATCATGCTGCCAAAACTAAAGCTCGCTCCGCCCATTACTGAGCAGGACGCCCCAGCCATCGCGACCGATGCCCTGCATCACGCCGTTTACGCGATAGGTACGGGATTGGCCTACGATGCCATCGATCGTAACTAGACGAACGAGGTGAGACGAAAGCAGAACGCTGTGGCTGGCAAATACCAGAACGGTCTTTTTTCTTTCGTCTCACCTCTTTCCTCCTACCTTTGCGGTATGACGCTCCCGACAGCACCCGATTTCTGCTTCCGACATCGACGTTAACCGCGTTTTCCGGCTATCTGGCCCCTTCGGCGCGTGTGCTTCATCCGCGTATCAGCCGTTTCCCTTACTTTTGTTTCGTTTATTTTTCCTGAAAGCAACGCGGCTGTCCGTGTACTGGCTTTCGGTTTAATCGGTTTGGCGTTGGCTGGCTATCGAAGTCGGATCAACGGTTGCCGCATCAGTAATCCCCCATGACATCTGCCTTACGCATTGCCCTTCAAAAGTCCGGCCGGTTGAGCGAGGACTCGTACCAGCTTTTCAAAGAGTGCGGCATCCGCTTCGACTATGGCACCGGTAAGCTCCGGTCGGTATCGTCTAACTTCCCGGCCGAATTTCTTTTTCTGCGCGACGACGACATTCCCGGTTATGTGGAAGATGGCGTGGCTGACCTCGGCATCGTCGGGGAGAACGTAGCCGTCGAAACGGGCCGATCGGTCAACACGATTCACAAACTGGGTTTCTCGAAATGCCGCCTGTCGATAGCCATCCCGCGTGGCACCGACTGGGCCGGGATTCAGGATTTGACCGGCAAAAGCATCGCGACCTCCTACCCGACCTTACTGGGTAACTACCTGAAAGGCAAAGGGGTATCGGCCAATATTCACGAAATCAGCGGTTCGGTCGAGATTGCCCCCGGTATCGGACTGGCGGAAGCCGTCTGTGACATCGTCAGTTCGGGCAGTACGCTGTTGAGCAACGGTTTGCAGGAGGTTGAGACGATTTTCCGGTCGGAAGCTATTCTCATCGCCAACCCTGAACTGGACACCGACAAGCAGACGTTGGTCGATAAACTACTGTTCCGCATCAAGGCGGTGCAGGCGGCCAAAAACAATAAATACATCGTCCTGAACGCACCCAACCACGCCATCGGGCAGATTACCTCCCTGCTGCCGGGTATGCGTAGCCCGACGGTTACACCACTAGCTACGGAAGGCTGGAGTTCGGTGCATTCGGTATTGAACGAAAACGAATTCTGGGAAAACATCGAAGCCATCCGGGCCGCCGGGGCCGAAGGTATTCTGGTTATCCCGATTGAGAAAATGATCTACTAGCGGGTTCGTAGTTTGTGGTTTGTGGTTCGTACCGGGCCGCCGGGCGGTTGGCTGGCGCGAAGCCATTCCACCGGAGGAACCACAAACCACGAACGACAAACCACAAACCTATATGAACATCATCCCGTTTCCCGACCGCGCCGAATGGCCTGCCCTGCTAGCCCGGCCCGTACAGTCGACGCAGCAGATTGACGCCATCGTAGCCCCGATCATGGAGCAAGTCCGGACGGGGGGCGACGCGGCCCTGATCGACCTTACCCAGCGATTCGACAAGGTAACGCTTACCCCGGAGACGCTTCGGGTATCGGTCGACGAACTTGACGCAGCCGAAGCGCAGCTGAGCGATGAACTGAAAGCGGCTATCCGGCAGGCGTATCAGAATATCCGCACGTTTCACGAAGCGCAGCGGCAACCCATCGAGAAGATCGAAACGATGCCGGGCGTCACCTGCTGGCGTCGGAGCGTGGGCATCGACAAAGTGGGCCTGTATATTCCCGGCGGCACGGCCCCCCTGTTCAGCACGGTCCTGATGCTGGGCATTCCGGCGCAACTGGCGGGTTGCCGTGAGGTCATTCTCTGCACACCCGCCACTCATCCGGCCGTTTATTTTGCGGCCCGGCTGGTCGGCATCACGAAGGTGTACCGCGTGGGCGGGGCGCAAGCCATTGCCGCCATGACCTACGGAACGGCATCGGTGCCAAACGTGTACAAGATTTTCGGTCCCGGCAATCAGTACGTCACGGCGGCAAAAGTGCTGGCTACGAAAGCAGGGGTTGCGATCGACATGCCCGCCGGACCGAGTGAGGTAGCCGTCTACGCCGACGATACGGCCGTTCCCGCGTTCGTTGCCGCCGACCTGCTATCCCAGGCGGAGCACGGCCCCGATAGTCAGGTGCTATTGGTGTCAACCAGCAAAAAACTGGTTGAACTGGTTAATCTGACGCTGAGTACGCAACTGGGCAAGCTATCCCGCGAAGCTGTCGCCAGCCAGGCGCTCGACAACAGCAAGGCCATCCTGGTCGACACGCCTGCCGACGCCATTGATCTGCTAAACGACTATGCCGCCGAGCACCTGATTCTAAGCGTTGCCGATGCGGAGCAGGTTGCCGAACAGATCACCAATGCAGGCTCGATTTTTCTGGGTAACTACACCCCGGAGTCGGCGGGTGATTACGCATCGGGCACGAACCACACCTTGCCGACCAACGGCTTTGCCCGCGCTTACAGTGGTGTCTCGCTGGATAGTTTCGTCAAGAAGATCACAATACAGCACATCACACCCGAAGGCTTGCAGGTGCTTGGTCCGGTCGTGGAAGCAATGGCCGAAGCCGAATCGCTCGATGCTCACAAGCGCGCCGTCAGCCTACGGCTGGCGAGTCTGGCGGAAATAAATCCGGCCTGATTTTGCTATCTTGCTAAAAACAAACAGCCATGAGCCAGTTACTGATCGAGGTCAATTCCCCAGAAAGCGAAGCAATTCTGCTGGCACTACTGCCAAAACTGGACGCGCAGCTAATCGAGAAAAAAGAGTCGCTAGGGAGTAAAAAATCCCTAGCTCAGGTATTGGAAGAAATCGTTCAGGCTGGCGGTGTGGGCGAGTCGTTCGGAGATCCGTCTGAATGGCAGCGCGAAGTTCGAAGTTGGGATCGGGTACTGCACGGACGAGAAGAATGATTGTAGATAGTAACATCATCATCTATTCTGCCAGACCGGAATACATAGCACTGACCAGATACCTCCAGACTAATGAGGACTACGTCAATGCTTCGCTGATATCATCTTTGGAAGTACTGGGGTTTTACAATCTGTCTGAACGAGATAAGTTTTACTTTGAAGACTATTTTCGATCAATCACAGTCTTCCCAATCACATCCCTTGTCATCGACAAGGCCATCGAACTGCGTCAGCAACGCAAACGCTCACTGGCCGATTCAATCATTGCTGCAACAGCACTACTGCATAGTATGCCGGTGCTTACCAATAACGTAGCCGACTTCGCTGACATCGACGGCTTGCAGGTCATCCGATTGGCCGACGTACTGAACGCATGAAACACCTTACCAGCTCCTAATAACGGACAGTTAGTGCCTGTCTCGTTGTAGACCACACAAAACAAACTACGCTCCGCTTTCCCGGAAGACAGGCAATATGAACCAATCCCTGCATCAGTTTAAGTACTTCGTTACAAACAGTTTAGGTTATTCTAAAACGATTTTTTGTCATGCTGACGCAGGAAGCATCTTCGGACGAGCACTATTTTGCGGCTAGCGAAGATGCTTCCTGCGTCAGCATGACAAAAATTAGCCAATGTACTTTCGATAACCTACTTAATACGCAAAAACCCAGACCATACTGATGCAAAATATAGTACCCACGACGGGCAATTTCCGCTGGCTGAGTAATTTACTGACAATGTACCTCGCGCTGTCTGTTTACCCGTCAGGGTACGGACAGACCCTGACAGGTAAACAGATTCTGGACCGGACGATACAGACGTATCGCACCGCAACCTCGTATCAGGATGTGGGGCGGGTAACGACCAGTTTTTATGAGGCAGGGCAGTCACAGCCAGAATTTACGACAGTCCGCAGCTTTCAGATCGCCTACTACCGACCAACTCAGCAGTTTCGGTTTCATTACAAAACTGAGCCGACCAGGTTCTCTGCCCCGTCAGATGAAATGTTCATCTGGACAGAAGGCCCCAAGGCGTTCAGGCGGTGGACAATTGAGAAGTGGACTACCAGCGAATCCCTGCCAACGTTATTGGGTGCAGTTACCGGTGTTTCAGGCACGGCATCCCGCAAAATCCCCGGTCTACTGTTAGCCGATCCAATCGGAGCTGGCTGGGGAATCGATTCCCTGACAAATGTAAAATTGATCGGTAATGCGATAGAAAACGGGCATCCCTGTTACCGCATTAGTGGCGTGTACTGGAAAAATAAAGTCGCGTTTCTGTGGATCGACAAACAGTCGTTCCTGCTGTCACGCATTGATGAAGGGTATTCAACCGGAAAGGAAAAAACAAACGTAAGCATGACATACCAGCCGGTACTTAACAAACCTGTTCGTGTGGTTCGGTTTACCCCCCCGGATACCCGCGTATATTCTCCAGATGAAACACCTGACTGACCTGTTGCTGCTGGGCGATCCGCGCCTGTACGAGACCTGCGAACCGGTACTGGAATCGGAACTGCCGCTGGTAACGGGTTGGGTATCCGACCTGCACAACGTCATGGAGGAAATCAGGGCCACCTACCGGTTCGGGCGGGGCATCGCGGCTCCACAGCTGGGCATCATGAAGCGGCTGATCTACCTTAACATCGACAAACCGACCGTACTCATCAACCCCGAACTGACCGGCCTTTGTCCCGAAACCGACGAACTCTGGGACGACTGCATGAGCTTCCCGAACCTGCTGGTGCGCGTCCGGCGACATTGCCAGCTGAGGCTCAGCTTTCGCGACGAACACTGGCAACCCCACACCTGGACCGTCGACGACTGGGCACTGTCCGAACTGATTCAGCACGAATACGACCACCTGAACGGCGTTCTCTGCACGATGCGGGCCGTCGACGCGCAGTCGTTCCGCTGGCGACCAACACCGATCAATTAACAGTATAAACCGGAGGAAGAGGCAGAAAGAAAGCTGGTCAACTGGCTGTATCGCTCGTCGCATTTCTCTCCCAAGTCATGTTTCAACTCGCTACACTACTTCGCCCCCACATTGCCGCCTTAGTTCCTTACTCGTCGGCGCGAGATGAGTACACCGGCACAGAAGGCGTTTTTCTGGATGCCAACGAAAATCCGCTCGGTTCGACCACCACCGAGGGCAGCTACAACCGCTACCCCGACCCGCATCAGCAGGCTATCAAGCAACGGCTGGCACCGATCAAGGGCGTCAGGCCGGAGCAGATTTTTCTGGGCAACGGCTCCGACGAACCTATCGACCTGCTCGTGCGGGCCACCTGCCGACCCGGTCAGGACCAACTGCTGATTATGCCACCGACGTACGGCATGTACGAAGTATCGGCGTCGATCAACGACGTAGCCATTACCAAAGTCCCGCTGACGCCGGATTTTCAGGTCGACACCGACGCAGTGCTGGCAGCTATCACCGACACGACGAAGCTGATTTTTCTCTGCTCGCCCAACAACCCATCGGGTAATCTGCTCCAGCCTGAAGCCATCCGTCGGATTCTGGACGCAGCCCAAACGGCACTGGTGATCGTCGATGAAGCGTACATCGATTTCGCCGATGTACCGTCGTGGACCGCACAGCTTGACCAGTACCCAAACCTGGTGGTGATGCAAACGTTCTCGAAAGCGTGGGGGCTGGCGGGACTGCGGCTGGGCATGTGCTTCGCGTCGCCCGAACTGATTGCGGTGATGAACAAAATCAAGCCGCCCTACAACATCTCGGCCCCGACACAGACCCTGGCCCTCGACGCGCTGACCCACGAAGCCGACAAACGGCAGATGGTATCCGAAATTATGGCCGAGCGCCACTGGCTGGCCGATGCACTGCAAACGCTGCCGACGGTGCAGCAGATGCACCCGTCCGACGCCAATTTTTTGCTGGTTCGCTTTGCCGATGCCAAAGGCACCTTCGCCCATCTGATCGATCAGCAGGTGATCGTGCGGGATCGGTCGTCGGTGAAGTTGTGCGATGGCTGTCTGCGGATTACGGTCGGAACACGGGCCGAGAACGAGCGTCTGATCGCCGTGCTGCGTCATCCATCGCCCATACCCGCCGACGAAAAACTGCCGCTCGGCACCGGTGACGAAGCGACAAAGCCCGAACCGGTGTCGAACAGCTAACTGGTTTTGGCGTATTTTTGACAAACCCGACTACGGGTCATTCGACATCACAACCTTATTCGGTATGCGTAAAGGGGCTTTCTTACTTTGTTTTTTCTTGTTTTTCAGTGCCACCGTTCCCGCGCTGGCGCAGTACAACAACTGGGCTGTCGGCTTCCGGATCGGCGAACCGGCGGGTATCAACGTCCGCAAATATTTCGGCGAGAAGAAAGCGTTCGACCTCAACATCGGCACCTTCGGTGGACTCTACGGCACAACTCGAAGCTACCGCAGTGGGCAATACCGGAGCGTTGGCTTCTCGGTGCAGGGGCATTATATTCAGTATATGCCTATCACCAAAAGCGAGAGCATCCGGGGCTACTACGGCTACGGCGGTCAGATCAATACGCGCCGGTACTACCCGACCCGGCTTAATGGTGAGTACGAAAATGCGCTGTCGCTGGGCGTGTCGGGGATTGGCGGGGTCGAATATTTTCCGCCCAACAAACCGTACTCGTTCTTCCTCGAAACGGGCGTCTATGTTGAATTGCTGCAAGCGCCGTTTTTCCTGAACCTCAATTCCGGTCTGGGGCTGCGGTACAACTTTTAATGGTTTACGGTATTCAGTGTACGGTTTACAGTTCGCGACGCGTTCACCCTGTCGATTCGCTTCACTACCAGATACAGTTACCCGAGGCCACTGTAAACCGAATACCGCAAACCGTAAATCTCCTAAAGTCTTGTTCAAAATATACAGTTCATCGGCGGGTTCGGGCAAGACGTACACCCTCACCAAGGAGTACCTGAAGCTGGCTCTGGACCCGGCCCGGAAGGCCGATTATTTTCGTAGTATCCTGGCCGTAACGTTTACCAACGCGGCTGCCAACGAGATGAAAGACCGGATTCTGCGGGAGTTGCAGCAGATGGCGGGTAGCGATCAGGTATCACCACTGCTCAACGATCTTACGACTGAACTGTACAAGGACGTGGTATCCGGCACACCGGCCTTTACCGACGCGCAGCAGGCCATCCGGCAGAAGGCAGAGCTGGTTTTTCGGACCATCCTCCACCGCTACGCCGATTTCAGCGTCACAACTATCGACTCGTTTACACAGCGCGTCGTAACGGCCTTTACCGACGAGCTGGGGCTACCTTATTCGTTCGAGGTCGAGATGGATACTAGTGAAGTGCTGGAAGAAGCCATCGATACGCTGCTCGAAAAAGCGGGCACCGACGAGATGGACGAAATCACAACCGTGCTGCGCGAGTACTACATGCACACGGCCACTGAGGGTGACAGCTGGATGATGCTCCCGCAGACGCTCAGCGAGTTCGGCCATAACCTGACGTCCGACCAGTTTTATCAGGCGGTTACGGCCGCGCAGGAACTGTCGCCGGGGGCCATCCGCGCCATCCGGCAGCAGCTCATCGACCACAACAAACAGGTTGAAACCGACGTCGTCGGGCTGGGGCAGCAGGCTTGGGGACTGATAACCGGCAAGGGACTTTCTGCCGACGATTTTAAAGGAAAACGCAACAGCATCGCGGCTTATTTTCAGCACATTGCCGAGAAAGATTTTGGAAAGCTACCGACAGATACGCACAAAAAGCAGGTCGAGTCGTGCGAGTGGTGCGTGCCCAAAGCGCCATTGACTACCGTGGGCGCTGTTGACGAAATAGCGGACGATCTGATCCGCTGTTACGAGCAGATCAACGGTATCCGCGACGAGCGGGGCAGTCAGGTTACGCTGTTTACGGCCCTGCTGCCACACCTGCAAAAACTGGCCCTGCTGAAACAGATTCGGCTCGAATTCGATGAACTGCTGCGCAAAGACGGGCGGGTGCATATCTCGGAATTCAACAAGAAAATCCTGACTATCGTTACGTCGGAACCGGTACCGTTTCTGTACGAGCGGCTCGGTACACGGTACAATCACATCCTGATCGATGAGTTTCAGGATACGTCGCGACTTCAGTTTGCCAACCTGCTGCCGCTGATCGAGAACTCGGTCGCATCCGATCAGTTTAACCTGGCCGTGGGCGATGGCAAACAGGCTATCTACCGCTTCCGGGGGGGCGACATGGATCAGATTGTGGCGTTGCACCGGCAGGACCTCGACAGTCTGCAGCAGGCCCACGGCCCGGATAGCTGGACGGCCGACCGCATCGATACGCTTCGGGGCCACATCGACCCGGCCCTGCTCGACACCAACTGGCGCAGCGCGCAGCCGATCGTCCGGTTCAACAACGACTTTTTCGAGTATACGGCCCGCCGGTTTGAAGGCGATCACCACCGGGTGGGCGACGTGTTTGATGCCGAGAAGAAATTTCACCAGCAGGTTAGTCCGAAGGCCCGGGCAGAAGGCCATGTGCAGATCGACTTCGTAGCCGCCGACGCGGACAAAGGCACCGACCTGACAAAAGCGATGCTGGATCAGACTCTGCTGCATTTACATCAGGCAACAGCCGACGGGTACCGGTATGGCGACATCGCTGTTCTGTGCCGTACCAAACGGCACGCCCGCGCCCTGGCCCACGAACTCAACCGACTCCGTATTCCGCTGGTATCGGCCGATTCTCTGTCGCTGGAATCGTCGGAGCCGGTCAAATGGCTGGTGACGGTGATGCAGGTGTTGCAGCGGCCCGACCAGAAACTGCTGCGCTACGAACTGTTATACCTGTTTCAGCGGGTCGTATACGACGTATTCCCCGACAACGAACTAGCCAGTCAGTTGCGGACCGTGGCCGAAGCGGGTCACGAAGCCGTATTTGCTTATCTGAGCGATGAAGGCTATCCGCTCGATCCGCACGCGCTGGGTCAGCTGAACCCCTACGAACTGGCCGAACGACTGACTGCGCAGTTTAATCTGTTTGCCAAAGGTGAAGACAACCCGTTTCTGTTTCGCTTCCTCGACGAAGTACTGACGTTCAACGCCAAACGCAGTGGTCACCTGAGCGACTTTCTGTTGTACTGGCAGGGCGCGAGCGCGAAAATTTCCGTGGAAGGCGCCAAACGCGACGCTGTTCATATTCAGACCATTCACAAAGCGAAGGGACTGGAATTTCCGGTGGTCATTATTCCCTTCGCCGACTGGGATACAGCCCCCAAACCAAAGAGCACCATCTGGCTCGATTTGTCGGACGTGCGGACCGATGCGCTTGCTTTTCAGGAGTCGACCGGCACACTAAGCCGGCTGTTGAGCGCCCCTGTTCACCCCGTAAAAAGTCTGGGCAATGCACCCGATGTCATCAAAAGCCAGTACGCCGATGAAGTGACGCGAACGTTTCTGGAACACATGAATGTGCTGTATGTGGCCTTTACGCGTGCCGCCGACCGGCTGTATATCATCAGCAAACGGGAGAAAAACTTCGACGGGCAGAAAAACACCATCGCTCATTGGCTGTATGGATTTCTCAACGATAGTCTGGTGGCGAAGGCGTGCGGCTGTCAGTGGCAGGAAGGTCAGAGCAGCTACATAGTCAGTCAATGCACCCGGCAGATCGAGAAAAAAGACGAAATAACCATTGATGAGATCCAGCTGGATGACGTCATCAGCGGTAGCCGGGGGCAGGACCTGCAACTGCGCCGACAGGCCGACCGGATCTTCGACGTCGCCACCTTCGAACGTACGCGCGAGCAGGACCGCAAACTGGCGGCTGCGCTGAGTCTGATCCGTGGCCCCGGCTGCATCGACAAGGCCCTGCGCCAGCTGACGAGCGAAGGGCTGGTCCGGCAGTCGGAGTGCGACGCGTTGAGCGAACGTCTGCTGGCCATTGTCACGCACGCCGACCTCGACGGCCTGTTCGACGCCACCCGACGCATCGACACCGACCGCAGCATTCTGAGTGCCCGGCGGCTGCACGGTGCGCCCCACCGCGTCGTACACGGACTACACCACGAGATCACGCTGGTACAATACGTGTCGCCCTCGGACGTAACACCCGAAACCGAAAACGACCCGACCGAAAGCCTCCGGTACTTCATTGATCTCTACCGGGAAATGGGCCTTCAGGAAGTCGATGGCCGACTGGTTTATCTCTACGATGAACCAGTCGTGGTCCGGCTCAGCTGACGGCTAACAAAGTACCCGTCGGCATTGATTAATTTAGCGGAGTAAGTAGCCTGGCGGACTGTGTAGCCTGGACGTCCACGTCCGGGTGGCCGTCAGGCCAACTAGCGCAGGCGGCAGCCAATAGGCCGCTTCGCGTCCACCCGGACGTGGACGTCCAGGCTACTTACTCCGTCAGGCTACACATTCCGCCAGGCAGTTTATAACAAATCGATTATGCGTTTTTTGAAGCACATTACCCTTGTCGTTGGGCTGTTTACCGCCACAACCGTATCGGCACAATCGCCCTATCAGCTGCGAACAGGCCGCGAGATCGCCATCTTCAGCATCGGGGCCGCAACGGGCGTGTCGGCACTGGTGCTGGAAAAACAGCTTACCCCCCTCACCAGCGCCGACATCACGGCGCTCGACCGCTCGACAATCAACTCGTTTGATCGGGGCGCAACGTACCGGTTCAGCCATACCGCCGATCAACTCAGCGACGTAACACTGGCGGGCAATGTCGCCCTGATTGGCGCACTGACGCTGGGCACGCCGACGATGCGGCAGGAAGTCAAAACGATTGGCGTTATGTTTCTCGAAACGGCCTTACTGGCGAACGGGGTGCAGCGATCGGTCAAAAACATCGTGCAGCGCACCCGCCCCTACGCCTATAACCCGGATGCGCCACTGGCCGACAAGCTGGACCGCGAAACCCGGCAGTCGTTTTTTTCGGGCCACGCGACCAACGCCTTCGCAGCCGCCGTGTTTACCGGCAACACCTTCAGCCACTATTTCCCGACGTCGCGCTACCGCCCGCTGGTGTGGGTTGGCTCGCTGGGACTGGCATCGGCAACGGCCGTGTTGCGCTACGAAGGCGGAAAGCACTTCCCGACTGATCTGATTGCGGGAGCCGCCTTTGGCTCGCTGGTGGGCTGGGTCATTCCGAAACTGCACGAAGCAAAACAGCAGTCGACGGTGGGTCGGCGGCTCGATATTCAGCCGTTCAGCAATGGGCAGGCCAATGGAATTTACGCCCGACTACTGGTGTTTTCCCGTTAGTTTTGCGCTACCCATGACAAAAATTACCGACCACATTAAAGCCGCCAACGGCAAGCCGATTTTTTCCATCGAAGTGATTCCCCCCATTAAGGGCGATACATTGAAAAATCTGCTCGACAACATCGAGCCGCTGATGGAGTTTAAGCCCCCGTTTATCGACGTTACGTATCACCGCGAAGAATACATCGAACGGCCCCTGCCCGACGGTACCATTCAGAAAATCGTGACGCGCAAACGCCCCGGCACGGTCGGTATTTGCTCGGCTATTCTGCACCGGTTCGGCGTCGACCCGGTGCCGCACGTGCTTTGTGGCGGTTTCTCGCGCGACGAAACGGAAGATTTCCTGATCGACCTGCATTACATCGGCATCGACAACGTGCTGGTGCTGCGTGGCGACCCGGCCAAACCCTTCTCGACCTTCAAGGCCAAAGAAAACGGGTACTCGTACGCCAGTGAACTGGTAGCGCAGGTCGCTGACATGAACCGGGGCCACTACCTGCACGAAGAAGATACCGCTCTGGCACCCAGCGACTTCTGCGTTGGTGTAGCGGCTTATCCCGAAAAGCACTTCGAAGCCCTCGACCACGACATCGATTTCCAGTATCTGAAACAGAAGATCGACAAGGGAGCCGATTACATCGTGACCCAGATGTTTTTCGACAACCAGAAATACTTTGATTTTGTCGACCGTTGCCGGCAGGCGGGTATTACCGTACCGATCATTCCCGGCCTGAAACCGCTTAGTACCCGAAAGCAGCTACAGATTCTACCCAAGCTGTTCCATCTGGCGATGCCCGACGATCTGGTAAAGGCAGTGGACGCGTGTGAGAACGATCAGCAGGCCCGGCAGGTGGGGATCGACTGGGGGATACAGCAGTGCCGTGAACTGATCGCGGCCGGAGCACCGGTTATGCACTTCTACACGATGGGGAAGGCCGATAACGTCATGAAAATCGCGAAAGCCCTGTTCTGACCAGCCATTGCCTAAACCCTAATGGCATTTCTGCGTCTAATTCCCGTTCTTACCTACCCGTTCTGTTTTCCCGGTTTCCATGATCCGCGTTTTGTCGCTTGTCGTTTCAGCAGGTTTATTCGCTCCTATCCTGCTGGCGCAGCGTATGCCAGCCGACACGTTTTACCAGCAGCCTTTCCGGCCGTTTTTTCACTATACTCCGCAAACCAACTGGGTCAACGATCCCAATGGGCTGGTGTATTTTGACAGTGAATACCACCTGTTTTACCAGCATAATCCGCAGGGAACCGACTGGGGGCATATGAGCTGGGGGCACGCCATCAGCCGCGATCTGGTTCATTGGCAGGAACTGCCCGTCGCGATTCCCGAAGCGGGTCCGGTCATGATTTTCTCGGGTAGCTGCGTGGTCGACAAAACAAACAGCAGCGGCTTCGGCATCGACGGGCGTCCGCCGATGGTTGCGATCTTCACCGGTCACCGCACCGGTAATCAAAGCCAATACCTGGCCTACAGTAACGACAAAGGGCGCACCTGGACCCGGCATGGTACGCAGCCAATTCTCGACCTCAGCAAGAAAGACTTCCGCGACCCGAAAGTCTTCTGGCACGAACCCTCGCAGCGGTGGGTCATGGTCACAGTATTATCGCCCGAACGGAAAGCTTTATTTTACACCTCGACCAACCTGAAAAACTGGACCCGCTCCGGTAAATTTTCCACTGACGCCCTGCCCAAAGCCCCCGGCAAAGCGGCTCCGGCCATCGGCGGTATCTGGGAATGTCCCGATCTGGTCGAACTACCGGTCGAAGGGTCGATCGAACGCAAATGGGTACTACTGCTGTCGGTCGGGAGCGGGGCAGTGGCTGGTGGGTCGGGCATGGAATACTACGTCGGGCAGTTCGACGGGCGTACGTTCGTGCGCGATCCAGTCACGGCAGATGCCCGCCCAATCGACTGGGGCAAAGACTATTACGCGGCCATTACGTTCAATAATATGCCCATGCGGGGAAACCGGGGCGCAATCAGCATCGGCTGGATGAACAACTGGCAGTATGCGACAAAAACACCAACCCGCTCGTTTCGCGGGACCATGTCGATGCCCCGCGAGTTACGACTGATGAAAATCGCTGCGGGCTATGAACTGCGCCAGCGTCCCGTTCAGGAATTGAAGAGTCTGCTGGGTCCGGCTTTTCAGTGGGCTGGTTTCGATCAGGGCGCACTCAATCAAAGCCTGACCGATAATGGCTTTTCGAGTGATACCTATCAACTGACGCTCGATCTGGAAGCCACCAAAGCCGAGGTGGGGGTTCGTCTGTGCCGTAATACCAATCAGGAAACGGTGGTTGGCTATGATCCCGTCCGGCAACTGCTTTACGTCGACCGGACGCGGTCGGGACAGGTCGCCTTCGCCAAGGAATTTCCCGGTCGGTTTGCGGCCCCCGTCAAGCCACTGAACGGCCGCATATCATTGCAAATCTGGGTCGACCGGTCGTCGGTTGAGGTATTTGCCAACGACGGTCAGGTAACATTGACCAACCAGATTTTTCCGGCTCCCAACAGCCGGGGTATTCAGTTTTTCGGTGATGGCCTGCGCTCCGCCAGTATCCGCCCCATCGAACCGATCTGGAAGTGAGTTTTTTGAGTTGTATGGTTGAATAGTTATGGGGTTATAAAGTTGCTACCGCCGGTACTAGACACGCCAGCCAACTTTACAACGCTACGACTCTACAACTTTACAACTCCGGCCAAAGGCTTAAATTTTCTTAAATTCGCCCATCGCCCGGTTTGGGTTGTTATTTTTGTTTACTAACACGATCCTTCTGGATGGCTCGTAAAAAGAAAAAAGTGGGTGCCTACCCCGCTGGAATGATTTTGTTTAGCCTGACGCTGGCGCTGTTTCTGATCGGTTTCTGCGGTATGCTCGCGATCGAATCCAAACGGCTGGTGCAGTATATCCGCGAGAATTACGAAGTGCGGGTGTTTCTGGACAAAGACATCGACTCGACAAAGGCGGAAACGCTTCTGTACCGGACCCTGGCCGATAAGCCGTATACGCTGACGACGAACGGCAAGCCGCAGGTAACGTTTGTGTCGAAAGACGCAGCCGCCCGTGAGTTCATTGCCGAAACGAAGGAGGACTTTTCTAAATTTTTAAACGAAAACCCCCTGCGCGACAGCTACCGGATCAAACTCAGCGAAGCGTATTTCGACGAGTCGAAGCTGGCGGGGGTGAAAACCGATCTGGAAACTATCGATGGTGTGTTTGAGGTCGTTTATCAGGAAAATCTGGTCGACAGCATCAACCGCAACATTAGCCGGATTTATACGATCATGGCCGTTTTTGCCCTGATTATGCTGCTGATTATCGTGGTGCTGATGAACAACACCATCCGCCTGGCGCTGCATTCACAGCGAATGCTGATCCGAAGCATGCAATTAGTTGGCGCGACAAACAGTTTCATTACCAGACCGTTTTTAGGTCGGGGGGTGTGGCAGGGATTACTGGCCGGTGCGCTGGCGGTTGTCCTGTTGCTGGTCGGCCTTCAGGTAGCGACCCACAACCTGCCCGAGCTGGCGTATTTTCAGGACACCACCCAATTGGTTGCCCTACTTGCCGGTCTGGTAGCGCTGGGCGCGTTGATTGGCTTTTTTAGTACGTTTCAGGCCGTTCATCGGTATCTCGGTCTGACACTGGACGAATTGTATTGACAGTAGTGTAGCCCAGACGTCCACGTCTGGAGGCCGTTAGGCCGATAGGTTTTCATCTCATTAACTGGCCTAACGGCCTCCAGACGTGGACGTCTGGGTCACATATAGCCATGGCAAAAGATAAGCAATTCGGCTCGGCAACGCTGACCCGTGAAGAACCTAAGAAAACGGCGACAGTAGCCACAGCAACACCAACGGTTGGCCCAACCCGGCCTATCGTGACGCGTCCGCTGGCAACTGAGTCCACACGCTCGGCGGCAGCACTGCCGTTTGGCCGGCAAAATTACACGCTGATGCTGGCCGGTATCGGGATTATTCTGGTCGGCTTTTTCATTATGAGCCTCGACAAAGAAGAATTTGGCTTCGGCTTTCTGGGGCTGACACTCGGGCCGATTGTGGTGATGGCGGGTTTCGTACTGGAGTTTTTTGCCATTCTGGCCCGCCCAAAGCAGGCGTAGTTGTATAGTTACAGGGTTGTATAGTTGTATAGTTAGCTATCGCGGCCAATAGCTGCGGAGTTACTTGACAACTCTATAACTTTACAACCCTACAACTGTACGACTCTTTTTCAATGGATTTGATTCACGCGATTGCGCTGGCGATCATCGAAGGACTAACGGAGTTTCTGCCGATCTCTTCGACGGGCCACATGATTATCTATTCCTCGCTGGCGGGTATTGCCGGTAACGAATTCACCAAGCTATATACTGTCGACGTGCAGTTTGGCTGTATTTTGTCGGTGCTGGTGCTATACCACCGTCGTTTTCTAGTCGATACCCGCACCGATGATTTCTTGGCCCCGGCCTGGGTGCAGCGACTGCCGCAGAAGTTACAGCGGCTGGCCGATTTCTACTCCAAAATCCTCATTGCGTTCCTGCCGGCCGCCGTCATCGGTTTCCTGCTGAACGACTTTATAGACTCGCTGCTCGAAAACGTAACGGTCGTCGCGATCATGCTTGTCGTGGGCGGATTCATCCTCCTGTTTATCGACAAAGTCACGCTGGCCCAACCTAAAGACCACGACGTTACGGCCCCCGATGCGCTGCGCATCGGCTTTTTCCAGTGCATTGCGATGGTACCGGGTGTGTCGCGGTCGGCAGCGACCATTATCGGCGGTATGTTTCAGGGATTGACCCGCACACAGGCAGCTGAGTTTTCGTTTTTTCTGGCCGTCCCAACGATGGCCGCTGCATCGGGGTACAAACTGCTCAAAACATACAAGCTGCTCCAGCCCGCCGACTACAAGATTCTGCTGATCGGCAACACCATCGCTTTTATAGTGGGGATGCTGGCTATTCGTGCTTTTGTCGGCTTCCTGACCAAACACGGCTTCAAAGTGTTCGGCTATTACCGGATCGCCGTCGGCCTGATTTTGCTGGCTCTGCTGGCGTCTGGCGTTAAACTTGACGTATTGTAAATCAGTTTACGGTTTTCAGTTTACGGTTTACGGTGGTTCCTCCGGGACATTTCTGTAACCTAAAAACCGTAAACTGAAAACCGTATACCGTAAACTGACTACCTTTTTGATACAACCCACTCCCGATCCCGGACAGGTTATCCTGATTGATAAACCGCTGACGTGGACATCGTTCGACGTGGCCAACAAGCTGAAACACGCCTGTAAGTTCAAGAAAATCGGGCATGCCGGTACACTCGATCCACTGGCAACGGGCCTGCTCATTCTCTGTACGGGTAAAATGACTAAACAGATCGACCAGTATCAGGCGCAGGAAAAAGAATATACCGGTACGCTCGTACTGGGTAAAACCACGCCCTCGATCGATCTCGAAACGGCTTTCGACGGTGAGCATGATACCAGCGGCATCACGCCCGACGCCATCCGCGACGCAGCCAGCCAGCTAACGGGCGAAATCACGCAGGTGCCGCCCATCTATTCGGCCGTACGGGTCAACGGGGAGCGGCTGTACGAAAAAGCCCGACGGGGCGAAACCGCCGAGATCAAAAGTCGGCAGGTGACGGTATCGGTGTTTGACGTCGATACGGCGCGATTCCCGGAAGTCGATTTCCGCATCGTATGTTCCAAAGGCACTTATATTCGCAGCTTAGTACGCGACCTCGGTCTGCTGCTGGGCAATGGTGCTTATATGAGTGCCCTGCGCCGGACCCGCATCGGTGCGTTTCGCATTGACGATGCCGACACGCTCGATTCATTTATCAGTCGTTGCCGGGCTCCTCAACCCCCCGAAACCGACGTACCTTAGTCAGCTCAGTTATGCTTATTCATCGAGGTTTCGACGAACTTCAGCCCCTCCCCAACGCCGTGGTTACGAGCGGCACCTTCGACGGGGTCCACCGGGGGCACCAGACGATTCTGGCCCGGCTCACCGAAATTGCCCGGTCGAGCGGGGGCGAGTCGGTACTGATTACGTACTGGCCCCACCCCCGTACGGTGCTGTCGAACGATAGCATGGACCTGAAACTGCTGACGACGCTGGACGAGAAAATCGAGCTGCTCGAACAGGCAGGAGTCGATCATCTGATCGTGATTCCGTTCACGCGGGCCTTTTCCGAACTCTCGTCGGCGGAATATATTCGGCAGGTGCTGATCGATAAAATCGGGACGCGCAAGCTGGTAATCGGCTACGACCACCGTTTTGGCCGTGACCGCGAAGGGGGGTTCGATTATATCCAGGCTCACCAGAGCGAGTACGGGTTCGACGTCGAAGAGATTCCCCGGCAGGACATCGAAGCGGTGGGCGTCAGTTCGTCGCGCATTCGGGCCGCGCTCGAAGCAGGCGATATCGACGCGGCCAACCGACTGCTGGGCCGCCCCTACAGTCTGTCGGGAACGGTGGTAAAAGGGCGGCAGCTGGGTCGTACGATTGGTTTTCCCACGGCGAATTTGCAGGTCGATGATCCGGTCAAGCTGATTCCGGCCAATGGAGTTTACGCCGTCGATGTACTGTATGCCGGGCAGAAATTCAGCGGGATGCTCAACATCGGTTACCGCCCCACCGTTGCAGGCACGCATCAGACCATCGAAACCTATATTTTTGATTTCGACAAAGACATTTACGGCGAACACCTGACGCTCCAATTCCGTGCCTTTCTGCGACCCGAACAAAAATTCGACGGCCTGTCGGCACTGGTTAACCAGTTAAAGCAGGACGAAACCGCAGCGCGGAGACTGCTGGTGTAAGGTTTACGGTAGCCGGTACCGGGTAGTGTGGCGGGTCTGTGTAGCCTGGACGTCCACGTCCGGGTGGCCGTCAGGCCAACTAGCGCAGGCGCCCTAACGGGCACCCGGACGTGGACGTCCAGGCTACGCAGACCCGCCACGCCACAAACAACGAACCAACAACACCACAAACCAATATGCCCTACCTCGTACTTGACCTGGAAATGACCGGCCCGGAGCCGGATTACAACGAGATTATTCAGATCGGTGCCGTGCTGTTCGACGATCAGTGGACGGAGAAAGGACGCTACCTGACCAATGTATACCCCGAAAACGAAGATGGTTTTTCGTCGTCATCGGAGAAGATACACAACCTGTCGCTGACGGATCTGGAGGACGCGCCGATGATGTACGATGTACTGCCTGAACTGGAAAACTGGATCTGTGCGCAGCTTGGCATTCGCGTACCGCAGGGCCAACTCGACCGGACACCGTTTCTGCGTGACGTGATCATCTGCGGACAAAGCGTCATCAACGACATCAATTTTCTGAAGGAAGCGTACCGCTACGAGAAGCTGAAGTGGCCGTTTTCGCGGGTGCTGCTCGACCTGCATACGCTGGGGTATTTTACGTTTCGGGTTCTGAAAGCCAACGGGCAGAAAGTGCCCGACCGGCTTAGCCTGACCGCCATTGCCGCTCACTTCGGGTTTGCGCGGGAAGATGGTTTTCACAACGCGCTGGAAGACGCTGATCTGACGGCGAAATGCCTGAAGGAAGTATTCAAACTGGCCGAACGAATGAAAATTTAAATCCGTCTATTGGCATCGTTTCTGCTTTTGGTTACATACGCGTTATACAACCTGATCAAGACATGAAGCTACGTTACGTTTCCCTTGCCGTCAGCCTGTTTCTGGCGGGCTGTTCGTCTGCCATCGGCCCCGAAACAGCTCCACTCATTACCGGCATGTATTCATTTGCCGAATACACCACCGCAACCGCTTCCGACATCCAGCCGCTGGGCACGGCTACAGTTACGGCTACCGACGACTCGCACGTATCGATACTGGTGAAAGGCACATCGGGTAAGACAAAAATCAGCTATTCGTATACCAACGTCAGCGTGAATGGACCCGGCCCGGACGCGTATACGCTGCTGTACAAGGGAAAATCCATCGGCGAAGCGGGCAACGACGGCCTGAATCGGTACCTGACACTGACTCCAGCGACCAGCATTATTCTGAAAGCAATCGAATATTGACCGCCCGCTCCCGACGCCACCGACGCCAGCCTAGCTGAACCAGCCCCCCCACGAGCAGCCCCGGCAACCCACCAAGCCACCCACTTGTGTCGCCTGTTTGTAGCGGCTCGGTATCGCCCACCAGAATTAGCCCGGCCCATACCGACGGGAGCAGATCGGCACCGTCGGCATTCTTGATCCAGTCACGGCGAGCCTGCTGCAACGCAATGTCTTTTGGCAACCCATCGGCCAGGTTGTGGTAAAATTGGGCCGAGATCTGGTATGTAGCCTTGTTTTGTACACTCCACAAGGTCGTCAGCACGGCCGGGACGCCGAGGGCCGCAAACCCCCGTGCCAGGCTAAACACCCCTTCGCCCGCCTGATCGATACCCGCTCCTGTTTCGCAGGCTGCGAGCGTCACCAGCTGCGCATGTTTCATCGTGTTTCGGTCCAGTTCCGACAGTGCCAACGTAGAATCGGTAAAGAATAATCGGGGCTCCCCGTTGGCGGTGGCGTGGGTAAACAAGTGAATGACCCGGTACAACGGAGCCGACTCCTGAAAGGCACGGCGGGTGGCATCGGCATTTTGTAATAACATAGACGACTGAAAGCCAGTCCCTATTTGCTCCAGAGCGGTTTGAGAACCGGGCAACGGAGCCTGTTTCAGCGACGGCGCAAACCGCCCCGGCGCAAAACCCAGGAAGTCTCCATCAGGCCCTTCACCGGTGGCTGAGCTAACCTGACGCAGCAACAGGCGGGCTGAATAAGCGTAGCTAAACGCGGCTTTGTCTATAGCATATGCGGCCCGAGTCGGCGACTGACTCAGCGTTTCAAATGGGATAAACGACCCATCGGGCGACACGATGATGCGTCCGGCGGCCTGCGTAAGCGGGGCCAGCAAGTGTGTGTGCAGCCGGTAGCTCAACGCCAAGAAGGTGCCGAACGACTGGTTTAACTGGTCAGGCTGACTAATCAACGCCAGATACCGGGCGGCATCGGTGCGATAGGTAGCCAGCGACTGCCGGATCAGCCGGGCCAGGGTTGGCCGAACGTCCAGCATATACAGGGCGCTGTCGCCCACGAAATACGAAACAAACGTGGCCTGTCGCTGTCTGAGATACGGTTGCAGATCGGCCAGGCGGGGCACCCAGTTATCGTATTTGTAGCGAAAATAGTTAGGGTTTGTCTGTTCCAGTTGCCGGACAAACCCGTCGACCCGTTCCTGATCCGTCAATAACAAAGCGCGTGTTCGGATATGTTCGGCGCTACCCGGCGTTAAGCGCGATAAGTCGGCCAACCGGCTGTCGACCGCCCGTCGAAGCGTCCGCTCCATTGTTTGTTGCCTGGGCGACAGGGCCTGACTGGCACCCAGTTCATTGAGTTTGTCGGACAACAGCACCGCCCGACTTTTTTCCAGAAAATGCAGTGCCTGCTCGGTGTCGTTCAGCCGGTAGCAGGTTTCAAGCGCCTGTTCGTAGAAAGCGCGCGTCTGCTGTCGCCAGTACAGTTTCGACTGCTCCCCGTGTTGCGCCCACCTCATCTGATCGATCATCTGATCAGCTACCTGATAAGCCTTCAATGCCTGAATCAGGCGGGGACGAGGCTGATCACTATTTTTTGCGTAGTCGAGCCAAGTATCGGCCTTGTCCCAGACCAGCGTTAACAGGTACTCTTTATAGGCCGATATCCGTATAGTTTCGGGTGTAGGGTTGGCCCGTATGTCATACTGACGGAATTGAATTGGAATTGTTACTAAGGCCTGTTGAAGCGTAATGAGCGCGGTTTTATGCAGCCCGCTCTCGCGCTGAATCTGACTGATATCTTTTAGAATCCGGCTTTTCTCGTAGGGATCGGTAAAAGCTGCGTAAGCCCGTCGGTAGTAGGCCATGGCCTTATCGGGCTTGTGCAGATCGTCGCGATAGCAGTTACCCAAATAGCTGTACACATCGCCTATATGGCCCGTTTCTTTAGTTTGGCTATAGTAAGCAAGCAGTTCGTTAAATAGTTTCAGGGCCAGTTTGTACTGCTTTAAGCCCAGAAGTGCTTCCGCACGCAACAGGTCATACACTTTTTGTTCACTTAGTAAGGCCGGACTAACCTTTACCAGCGCAACAGCCCGGTCGATGTAGCTAATGGCTTTGACGTACTGACCCAGAATGAGCAGATTACGCGCCGATTCGTTCAGGCAACGCGCTTCCAGTTGGGTATCATGGCATCGCCGGGCGATACTGATAGCCTGGTCAGCATTCAGGCGTCCGGTTTCATAATCTCCATCGGCATAAGCCATCAGGGCCATGCTGCTTAATGCATACCCTACCTGTTTGTCGTAGGCAGGATTACGTCCACCCAGCCTGACACAGTTACGATAGGCCACTGCAGCCTGCCGCACATCGTGATGAGCCAGCAGAGCCTCCCCCTGGTAATAGTAGGCGGCTATGAGATCTTTCGTCAGACTGGTGGGTAGCCGCTGGAATAGATTTACGCTCTGATTCAGCAGGTCGATGGCTAACTCAACCTGCCCCTCCCGATAGCGGGCGTAGCCCAGATACATCGTAATTCGGGCGAAGACGGAATCCTGCGGACAGTTATGTTGCACTAGCTGCTGTCGAATAGCCACCAGCAAGGCGGTCGACACACCCGTCGGTTGCCGCTTGGCACTATCGATTCGTGCCTGAACAGCCTGCGCCGATAGGCATTGTCCATGGGCCGACCAGTGGCTAGCCACACAGACAATGCCCACTATTAATAAACGAGGCATGTATCGTTTCCCGCCCATGATACTGGTGCATCAATACGTACTCGATGGTTTGTTCAGAGCGCTATACTTATTGGAAAATCATGCGATCATATCCCACGGTGGCGGAGGAGGTGGCGGTATCGGCGTTGGACCACCTCCGCTACCGTCGTTCATGGCCAGCATGTCGCCAACCTCATTATCCAGTTTTTCCGCCGGTTTGCTCGTCAGCAGTACATCCAGTTGTTCGACAAGGGTAACTTGCGCTTCATTAACACTAGTAACCACCACGGCCAGATTAACGTAGTCAGGTACTACTCTAAGCTGCCAGGGCGGTGGAGGTGGAGGTGGAATTACGATCGGGCCACCACCGCCCTGTTGAGCCAGTGCAACAGTAGTTCCATCCTGTTGGGGCGTTTTGTATGGTTCAACCCGTTTTTTTTCTCTCAGCAGCTCAGGGATCATACCGACCCCCGGCCCGTCAACACTGACCAGATTGTTTCTATATACGGTCAGACTGACAACTTGAACGGTTGGCCGTCTGCCGCGTCTTCTCAGCGCTTGATTTGCCCAGTCGACATATGCGTGAACCTGTTCTTTTGCGACCTCGTTTAGACTTTTGCCCTGTTTCCCTACGGGCCAGTCTGAACCGTCGGTCTGCTGCGTTTCAGTGTCACTCAGACTGTAGTCGACGCTGAACATGAAAAGCACCCGGTCGCGCAGATAAAACCGCTTAGTATGTCTGTCGGGCAGCACCTTAAACGAAGGGTCATTTCGCTGACGGAGCGCAATTAACTCTTTGATGTCTATCATGGAGTAATATGGCTTATAACTGATTCGTTTTCAATAATTTGTCTGCTTCTTTCGCGCCGACTAAGTTCTGCCGGACGACCTGTTGAAGCAAGGTTTTAGCGCGGCTTTTATCATCCGGTAAATTTCGGCGCAGACGGGTAAGTGCTTCGTAGTACGGGCCGGGGTTGGCAAACCGACCGGGTAACTGCCCCAGTTGCTCAAATCGGTCGATGGCGCGGTCGTATTGCCCAAGCTGGAAGGCCGTTATACCGGCATAGGTCAGCGCATCATCGCGGGTAGGCTGTGTCCGGAGCACAGTCTCAAACAGCGAGTCGGCGCGGGTGAGTTGGCCGTCGTTGAAGCGGGCGATCCCCTGCTGAACGGCATCAGCTTCTCCGCCCATCGTTACCGGTAGCTGACTGAACCGCTCGGTGGTATAGGTCGTCGTCAGGTCGGCCAGCGAATCGGTTTCGGGTCGCAGGGCATAGTAGCCCACGGCCAGTACCAGCACAATACTGGCGGCAACCGCGAGCCAGCGCACCATCGGCGAACTGCCCCACAGCGGTCGGACGCTGGTTTCCGGTAAAGCAGGGCGGGTGCGCAGGGCTGCCAGCTCGGCTTTGCGGGCGTCGAGTGCCTGCTGACGGGCCACCTGCTGCGCCATGACGTAAAACGTCAGTGACTCGGCCACGGCCGGATTCTGCGTCAGCTCGACCTCGAAGCGGTCACGCTCGGCAGGCGGCAGCAGGCCATTCACATAGTTTTCTATCGTTTCCAGGTCGTTCATAGTCTTGTCAGGTAACGGTCGCGCAGTTTGTCGAGGCAACGCAGCCGACTGGTTTTGGCCACAGCCGCCGACTGGTAACCCAGCGTCACCGCAATTTCATCGTCGCCGAAGCCTTCGCCCCACGCCAGCACCATAGTCCGGCATTTTTCGCCCAATTCGTGCAGGTACTGATGCAGCCGCTCGACGTCGCTTCTGGCAATTAGTTGCTGGACAATCGACCGGGTTGCGTCGGGTAGTTGCATCAGGCTGTCATCGATCGAGAATGCGTTGTGGACGCTGCTTCGATTAGTCGTTTTTTTTCGAATAGCGTCAACACATTTGTTGGAAAATAATTGGTGCAGATACGTTTTCAATTCCGATCGGCCTTCAAACCGCCCGGTGCTGACGTGCTCGAAAACGGCCAGAATCGCGTCGGAGTAGGCGCTGGCGCATTCGTCGTCGGTAAGCTTGTGGTTGCGGACGCCGGTGTCGATCAGGTACGCGTATTTTTCGTAGAGCCGGTTTTCGCTGGTACGGCGCAGCGCCCCACCCGCCCGGATACCAGCCAGTAATTCAGTGTCGGAGGCCATTTCGATGTCGGATAGTTATGGTTCAGGTCATAAAGTGGAAATACAGACAAAATCAACGATAGCCCGACTATACTTTATTCTCCGGTCAGTTCGTGGTAATCAACGCGGTTTCCGCTATCGATGAGGGCACAGCGGCATCCAGCCGGTTCAGTCGACCTGTAAACGTCAGGGTTGTTCCCCGGCCGGGTTGTGAGTCGATGGTCAGCCGCCCATTCAGGCTATCGGCCCGTTGCTGCATCGTGCGCAGGCCATTGCCAGCCGCCGATCCGGTTCGGGGCAGTATAAAGCCCCGGCCATCGTCGGCCACGATCAGCACGAAGCTGGTACGGTAGGTTTTCAGGCTGAGCGTGACGTTGGTCGCCTGGGCGTGCCGCAGGGCGTTGTGCAGCATCTCTTTAACCAGCAGCAGCAGGTCACGCCGATTCTCCGCCGGTATGATCCAGTCATCCCCGGTCAGTTCATCATGCGCCAGACGGCTTTCGGGGGGCAGCAGATCGAGGTGCAGCTGAACGGGCTGATGCGCAAACAAGGCTTCGGCCGTTTCCCGAATCCGGTGGCAAAATCCACTCAGCGTCGTTTCGACCGCCCGCAGGCTCCAGACCGTCTCGCGCATGGCCGTCACGACTTCACGGGCCGTTTTCCCGATCGTTGCCAGTGTTTGCCGGGCAGCGTCGGGTTGCTGCCCGACCTGTCCGGAAGCGACCTGACTGAGCAGGCTGATCGCGCTGAGTTCGGCGCCGACATCGTCGTGCAGGTCGCGGGCAATGTCGTCGCGAATACGCTGGAGCACAAGCTGTTTTTGCTCGTTTTCCCGCAGCTGATTAATGAGTTCGGCCTGATAATGAATCTTTTCGCGCTCGATCTGCTGGTGGCGCAGGGCCATGCCGAGCGTGAAGCAAAGCACCTCACCCACTACACCGATCTGCATGGTTGTAATGGGAAAGCTAAACGGGTTGGCGGGGTGGCGGGTAAACAGGGCGGGCGTAAAATTGATTAATAGTGCCACCAGACAACCCGTGATAAACAGCATGGACCCAACGATGAAATACGTCACGACGGGTTGCCGCAGCCGAATGATACGCGGGCACAGCACCAGTGCCGTAACGGCCAGCCCCAGCCGGTTTATCACGTACAGATCACTCCGCAGTTCGCCGGATGTGTGCACCGCGAGTAAAGTCAGATCGATGAGAATACCCCCCGCCAACACCAGCGTCATCAGGCGCAGGACGCGGTAGACCGACGGCGCATAGCGGGGAATATCGATCAGCAGGCTGGCAAACCGGATATAGAGGATAAACGCGACGGCTTCCAGATTAGCCGCGTACGGATTATCGCCGGGCAGATAACGGACTGCCGTATAGGCTACATCGTCGATGCGGAACACGACGATCATACAGGCGATGTAGAGGGCGTACTGCCAATAGATGGCCCGGCGCTGCTGCCAGAAACTAAGCAGTGCGTAGAGCATCATCATGCCAAGCATACCATCCAAGAAAAGACGTACGGTGGCGTAGGCCGTTAACGGGTTCATCGTCAGCAGGCTAGAGTGGATGGGGCACAAACCCCTGCCTGACAAAACTACACGACATTTTTAGTTTCCAGCACGTGTCAGCCCATTTTTGACGTCTGCTACCCGACTGACAGTAAAGCGTTTATCGAAGCCGAAGCCCCCGGCTGAGAGTCGGCCAGTCGAGTTGGCGGATGTCGCCGGGCTGCATCCCGTCAGCGGTCAGGTCTTCGATGGCCCAGCGCACGAGCCGCAGCGTCGGGAAGCCCACGGCGGCCGTCATCCGTCGGACCTGCCGGTTTTTGCCCTCATGCAGCCGGATCGATAGCCAGGACGTCGGGATGCTGGCCCGGTAGCGGATGGGCGGCACACGCTCCGGCAGCGTCGGTTCAGCGATAGGCCGGGCCTCCCCCGGCAGCGTCCGGTACGGCTTCCCATCGACCGGGATCGTTACACCCGCCGACAGTTGGGCGCAGGCGTCGTCGGTCAGTGCCCCATCGACCTGCACGTAATAGGTGCGGTTATGCCGGAACTTGGGATTCAGCAGCCGGTGGTTCAGCTGCTTATCGCTCGTCAGCAGCAGCAGCCCCTCGCTGTCCGCATCGAGCCGCCCGACGGGGTACACGTCCGACGGAAAATCAAATGCCAGATCCGCCAGCGTCGCCTTGTCGCCCTCCCGGCTAAACTGCGACAGCATCAGATAGGGCTTGTATATGAGGAAATACATGGTTAAAGAGCGAAAGAGTGAATGAGTGAGAGAGCGAATTTCCAGCGCCATCGCTCATTCACTCATTCACTCTTTCGCTCATTGACAACCAGACCGGGCAGTGGTCGGCGTGGACGGCGTCGGGGAGCATGGTGCAGTCGTCGATGCGGGGGCGGAGGGGTTCGCTGACCGATGCGTAGTCGATGCGCCAGCCTTTGTTGCTGCTGCGCGCACCGGCCCGGTAACTCCACCAGCTATAGGCCACGTCGGTGGGGTGTTTGTAGCGGAACGCGTCGGTCATATCGGCGGCAAACCAGCGGTCCATCCAGGACCGTTCGTCGGGCAGGAAGCCGGTCACGTTTTTGTTGCGGACGGGGTCGTGGATGTCGATGGCATTGTGGGCGATGTTATAATCACCGACAACGATCAGGTTGGGACGCGTCTGGCGCAGTTCCTGCACGTAGTCGTAGAAATCGCGCAGAAATTCCATCTTGACGCCCTGCCGCACCTCCCCCGTCGTGCCGGACGGAAAGTAGCAGTTCAACACCGTCAGATCGCCGAAGTCGGTGCGAAGGATTCGCCCTTCACTGTCGTAGACCGCCAGGCCGCAACCCGTTACAACGTTGGTCGGGGCAATGCGCGAGAACGTAGCCACGCCTGAATAGCCTTTCTTTTCGGCTGCGTGCCAGTGGTATTGGTAGCCCAATTGCTCGAAGGGCGTCAGGTCCACGACGTCGTGCGTTGCCTTCACTTCCTGAAAGCAAAGAATGTCGAAGTTATGCCCGGAAAGCCAGTCGGCCAGGCCGTTGCGCAGGGCCGCCCGGATACCGTTGATGTTGTACGAAATAAGCTGCATAGTGTGTTGCCGACGCGTAATCGGACGAATCGACCGGCAAGTTACCCAACCCGCTGCAGTCTGCGACACGCAGGCGGCTGTTCTCCACTACTTAGGTAATTAAGCGGCTGGTCGTCACTATTTTTCCTCAGCAGGTTGTATTTTCACCGACGAAAACGTTGCCCCCTTCCGTACCCGACCCATCCAGACGCCATGACTGTTCCCGCTGAAGACGAGTTGTGGTACCGTTTTCGCTCCGGTGATGAACAGGCATTTACCGCGATTTACAACGCTTATTTCGCCACGCTGTACCGCTACGGTTACCACATCGCCAGCGATGACGAACTGGTGAAAGACACGATCCAGACGCTGTTTGTCGAGCTTTGGCGCGGGCGACAACATCTTTCCGGCACCGACTCGATCCGGTTCTACCTGCTGAAGGCCATGCGCCGACAGGTGTACCGGGCTATCCGGCGGCAATCGGTTACGCTGGCTGATACCGACGCCACCGACGCGCTGTCGTTTTCCCCCGAGTTCGACTTCATCACGCTGGAGGTACAGGCGCAGCAGCAGGCCCAGCTTCGGCAGGCGATCGACCAGCTCAGCCACCGGCAGCGGGAAGCCATTACGTTGCTCTATATCGAGGGGTTGGCCTATCCCGAAATCGCCGACATGATGGCGGTGCAGGTCCGTACGGTGTATAATCTGGTTTACGAAGCCCTCGAAAAACTCCGCCGGACGCTCACACAACCGGGTTTCTGGCTATTGGTCGTAGCGGGTGTGGTGCTTTAAACACAGAGGAAGCGGAGGGAAGGCACGGAGCACACCGAGAAAAATAAATCTGTTTTCTTTGTTTACTCTGTGCCTTCCCTCTGTTTCCTCCGTGTTTATAAAAAAATCAAAATTTTCTCCCTGCAACCCGGTAAAAACGCCGAACAGTCGCCATTGCTTTCCCGAACCGACCTAATTGCCTTATAGGTCGCTATATATGGAAAACGAGTACCGTTCAGCGGAGGCACTTGCCGCCGACCCCACCTTTATCGACTGGGTACAGCACCCGACCCCGGCCAACACCGCCGTTTGGGAACAGTGGCTCGCCCACAATCCCGACCGGCAGACCGATCTGCAACTGGCCCGGCAACTCGTAACGCTGTGGCACCTTGCCCCTACTGATCCCCCGGCTGGCGCACAGGCGGCTGTATGGACGGCTATCCAGACGCAGAAAAACCAGCCACAGCCCACCTACCCCGTACGCGAACGGCAACCTACACCTGCGCCCCGGCGTCGGATTGGTACGCTGGCTATGGTGGTTGGTGTATTGCTTCTGCTGGCGGGTACGGTACTCTACCGCCTGAATATGGGTATGATTGAGTACAGCAGCACGAACGACGGACCCCGGACGGTCACGCTCCCCGACGGCTCGACGGTAGTCCTGAACGTCGGTGCATCGGTACGATTAGCGCGGCACTGGCCGGCCGACGAACCCCGGACGGTATGGCTGACGGGTAAAGCCCAGTTTACGGTTACCCATCGGCCAAACAATCAGCGGTTTATCGTACAAACACCCGATCAGCTACAGGTCGATGTGCTGGGCACGGTCTTTACCGTCGATGAACAGGCCCGGCAAACCCGCGTCGTGCTGAACAGCGGACGCGTTCGGCTGCACGTAGCCAGTCAGTCGACGCCAATCAATATGATACCCGGTGAACTGGTCGATGTACCCGTGAATACCCGACAGGCTATCGTCCGTCGGCGGGTCAGGCCGGCTATGTACAGCGCCTGGACGACGCAACAGTTTATTTTCGACAACGCATCGCTGGGCGAAATCGCCGATCTGCTCGCGCAGGACCTCGGCTACCAGATTGACTTTGCCGACCCCGCCCTGCGCAACCGCCGGATGACCATTCACCTGCCCACCCGCGACCCCGACATATTGCTTGCCGCCATCGCCGAAGCCAATGATCTTACCGTATCCACCGTAACGCCTAAACACATTCGTATCACCGCAAAGCCGTAGCCAATTTTAGATGTGTAGCCTAGTAGCATGTAGCCTGGCGTATGTATGTAGCCTGGACCTCCAGGTCCGGGTGGCCGTCAGGCCAACTACTCATTGCGGTAGCTTTTCTGGCCGCTTCGCGTCCACCCGGACCTGGAGGTCCAGGCTACATACCACCTGGCTACACAAGCACCCACCGAAAACTGTAAACCGAATACCAAAAACCAACCTCCGCCCCCATTATATGACAAACGATTTACCCGATTACCGACCCCTTGCGACCGGGCTGCTACTGACCCTGCTGGGCTGTCAGCTGCTGAACGCGCAACCGGCTACCGCCCAGTTACTGGCGACGACCCGGACCAGTCAGCCGATTCACCGTACCAAAACCGTTCTCTCGACCCGTGACGCCCTCGCCGAACTGGAGCGACGCTACGGCGTGACGATTGGGTACGCGGCCACCACACTCGACAACCGCGCTGTGCCGTCGGACGAGTGGATGCAGGCGAAAGACTTAAAAACCGCGTTGAACCGCCTGCTGACTCCGCAGAACCTGACCGTCAAGCAGGTCAAAAAAGACGTCTTCATCGTAAAACCCGCCAACCGGTCGGGTAGCGAAACACCAGCACCGGAGTCAGCTCGCTTTCAATCGCTGGGAGCCAGTTCAGGTCAGACCGTGGCTATAACGGTACGGGGGCGCGTAACGGGCGACGACGGGCAAGGCATTCCGGGCGTCAGTATCGTACTGAAAGGCACCAGTACCGGCACCGTTACCAATACCGACGGTGACTATTCGCTGACCGTTCCCGACGCAAACGGTACGCTGGTCTTTTCGTTTATCGGCTACACCACGCAGGAAGTGCCGGTCAGCAACCGCGCATCGATCAACGTGACGCTGAAAAACGACATTCAGCAGCTGGGCGAAGTGGTCGTGGTTGGCTACGGTACGCAGGAAAAGAAAGACGTAACCGGGGCTATCTCCGCCGTCAAAGGGGCCGACATTCAGAACCTGCCCTCGGGTGGCGCGCAGCAGGCCCTACAGGGTCGGGCGTCGGGTGTGAACGTCGTACGGAACGGGGGCGCACCGGGCAATGCCGGGTCGATTCGCATCCGGGGACTGGGCACCGTCAACAACGCCGACCCGCTCATCGTGATCGACGGGGTACCGGCCGGCAGCATGAACGACGTCAACCCCAACGACATCGAAAGCATCGACGTGCTGAAAGATGCCTCGGCGTCGGCGATTTACGGGACGCGGGCGGCCAACGGCGTCGTGCTGATTACGACCAAACGTGGCCGCTTCGACGACAAACTCCGGTTCACCGTCAACGGCTACACGGGCGTATCGAACCGCATTAAAACGCTGCCCGTCCTCGACGCACCGACGCTGGCGGCTATCAAACGCGAAGCCTATACCAACGACGGACTGACCGTTCCGGCCATCTGGCAGGACCCGCAGTACCAGACCCAGCAAACCAACTGGCAGGATCAGATTCTGCGGCAGGGCGTCACGCAGAACCTCGACGTAGCCCTGCGCGGGGGCGGCAAATACTCGTCGTTTGCCATTTCGGGTGGCCGCTACACCGAAACGGGGATCATCGGCAGCTCGTACTACAAACGCTACACGCTCCGCATCAACTCGGACCACAAGATCAGCGAACGGCTTAAAATCGGGCAGAATCTCCAGTTCACCAACACCCATGACAACGCGCCCAACACGCTCTCGGCGCAGGACGGACTGCTCTGGAGCGCCATCCGGTTTCACCCCGGCCTGCCGGTGTTCAACGCCGACGGCACCTACAGCACCACGCAGGGTAAAGGGGCCTTCGGCGACATCAACAACCCACAGTATACCATCGATACGCAGGATAAAGACAACGCCCGCAACCGGATTCTGGGCAGCGTGACGGGTGAGTTCGAGATCGTAAAGGGCCTGAAAGCCCGCGCCAACCTCGCCCTCGACGCGACCTTCACCGACACCCGCAATTTTGAAGTCAAAATCACCGATCAGTACCGCACCAACCAGTATAACCAACTGACGCTCACCAACGATAAGTACTGGGCCTTTTTGCAGGAATACTTCCTGTCCTACGACCGATCGTTCGGGCAGCACACGGTCGGGCTGGTGGGCGGCTATACCTCACAGACCTTCAACGATCTGTACTCAGGCACCCGTGGCCGCGACTTTGCCAGCGAAGACCCCGACCTGCGGTATATGCGCTACGCCGGTTCGATTGTCGCCATCGGCAACGGGCAGGACGGCGGGCGCAGCTACGACGCCCTGCAATCGGTATTCGGCCGGGGCACCTACGCTTACAAAGACCGCTACCTGCTGACGGCCACCTTCCGCGCCGATGGCTCGTCGAAGTTCGCGCCGGGCAACAAGTGGGGCTATTTTCCGGCGTTCTCGCTCGGCTGGCGCATCTCCGACGAACCGTTTTTCAAGAACGCCCTGTCGACCGTCAGCAACCTGAAACTGACCGGCGGCTGGGGTCAACTGGGCAATCAGAACATCAGTTCGCTGCAATACCTCGCGCTTATCAACTCGAATTACCGCTACTCATTCGGCGATCAGACCACGTCGGGTTCGGCGCAGGGGCGGCTCGCCAACGCCAACATCGGCTGGGAAACCGCCGAGATGAGCAACTTCGGGCTGGATGCGGGCTTCCTGCAAAACCGGCTACAGGCGTCGGTCAACTATTTTATCAAAGACACCAAGAATATGCTGCTGTCGCCCCCGTCGCTGGGTACGCTGGGCCGGGCGTCTATCCCCGATCAGAACGTGGGGCAGCTGCGCAATCAGGGGCTAGAGCTGGAACTGAGCTACCAGCAGAAGTTCGGCGACCTGACTCTGTCGGTCAGCGGCAACGCGACGTTTATCAAGAACCGGATCACCAAACTGCTCACGCCCGGCAGCTTCCTGGGGTCGCAGACCTATGGGCGTACCGATCAGGAGATTACCCGCAGCTACGAAGGGTATGCCTACGGTACGTTCTACGGCTGGCGCACCAATGGCCTGTACCAGACGCAGGGTGAGATCGATGCCGACCCCGCCCTGGCCAAAGACCCCCGCCGGGCACAGGGCCTGATTCACCCCGGCGACGTGCGCTTTCTGGACCTCAACGGCGACGGTGTGATCGACAACAACGACCGCACGATTCTGGGCAGTCCACAGCCTAAAGTTACCTACGGCTTCAACACGGGCCTGACTTACAAAGGCTTCGACCTGACGGTATTTTTCCTCGGTCAGGGGGGTGTCGACATCTACAACGCCGACCGGATGCAGGGCCTCGACGCCAGCTATTCGTTTAACCTCTACGCCGACGAAACCAACCGCTGGACGGGTCCGAACACGAGCAACAGCGTACCGCGTGTGAGCATCACCAACTCGAACCGTAACTTCCGCACCTCCGACCTGTTTATCGAGCGGGGCGACTTTCTGCGGCTGAAAAACCTGACGCTGGGCTACACGATCCCCAAACCGCTGATGAACCGGCTGGGGCTATCGCAGGCGCGCATCTACGTGACAGGGCAGAACGTGTTTACCTTCACGAAATACTCCGGCCTGAACCCTGAACTGGGCTTTGCCGACGGCGACCGGGCGCAGGGGCAGTACGCGCAGCAGAACGTCGACTACGCGCAATATCCACAGGCCCGTACGTTCACGCTGGGCGCTACGCTGGCATTCTGATTCTCACCGAACTTTGGCTAAAACGACTTTGCTATCAATGAAACACATACCTGCATTAGCCAGTCTGCTGCTCGTACTGAGCGTAACCGGCTGTCAGAAAGACCTGCTCGAATCGACACCCTACGGTCTGACGGCGTCGAACAATTTCTGGCGAAACGGCGACGACGTGGTGTCGGCCGCCAACGCCATCTACGCGCCCCTGCTCGACGAGGACGGTTTCGCGCACACCGAATACACCTTCGACAACTGCTCCGACGACATGAACCGGGCGGGCGATCACCCCGACGAAACCTCGCTTGAACTCTTCACCTTCGACCCCTCGAACACGCACATCCTGAACACGTGGTCGACCAAGTACGAAGTGATTTCCCGCGCCAACGCCTTGCTTATCAACGCGCCAAAGGTGACGATGGACGAGAGCGTTCGCAACCGCAGTCTGGGCGAAGCGTACTTTCTGCGCGGCTTCGTCTATTGGCGTCTGGCCGTGATTTACGGCGAAGTGCCCATCCTGCTCGAAGCCGACGTACAGGCGGGCAATTTCAACAAAGCCAAATCATCGCTGGCCGACGTGCAGGCGCAGGCCGAGTCTGATTTTCAGAAAGCGGCCAGCCTGCTGCCGGTGTCATACGGCGGAAACGATGTGGGCCGGGCCACGCAGGGGGCTGCCAACGGTTTCCTGACCAAGCTGTACGTTTATCAGTCGCAGTGGGCCAAAGCCATTGCCGCCGGGACCAAAGTAATTGGCAACTCCGCCTACCAGCTGGCGTCGAGTTTCGACCAGAATTTCCAGCTCGGTACCGAGAATAATTCCGAAGTGCTGTTTTCGCTGCAATACAAATCGGGCTGGACAACCGACGACTCCCCGGCCTATTACCACACCGTCGGGTCGTGGGGCGGCTGGGGCTTCCACGAACCCATCGCCGACCTGGTCAACGAGTTTGAAACGGGCGACCCGCGCCGGGCTTACACCGTACTGGTCGACGGCGACCAGGTCGACCGGAAAGCGAACGGCGTCAGCACGTTCACGCCAGACCTGACCCGCGTAACGGGCCATGCGTTCCGCAAATACACCGGCTTCACCGACGCGGGCGACATGGATCAGGGCCTGAACGCACCCTGGCTCCGGACCTCAGACGTGTATCTGCTGGTGGCCGAAGCTAAAATCCGGTCGGGGCAGTCGGGTGATACCGAACTGAACGTCGTGCGGAAACGAGTGGGTCTGAAAGCCAAAACGGGCGCGACCATGACCGACATCATGCACGAGCGCCGGGTCGAGCTGGCGGGTGAAAACGAGCGGCATCAGGACCTGATGCGCTGGGACAAAGCCGGTCTGATCAACATCGTGACGCACTATGCCAAAGACCGGGGGCCCTACAAGCCCGGCCGCACATTCAGCAAGCCCAAGCACTACTACTTCCCCCTGCCCCAGCGCGAAATTGACCTGAGCAATGGTGTGCTGAAGCAGAATCAGTACTATGTGAATTGATGTGAGCGAGTTGGCACATCAGGCTATTTTCTGTCATGCTGACGGAGGAAGCATCTTCGGGTGAATACATGTCGATCTCCGAAGATGCTTCCTCCGTCAGCATGACAGAAGAAACAATACAAATGCGCCACCATCGACACCAAACATGCTTTATCAAGTCTGCCCAATGCCGTACTTCTTCCTACTTTTCGCACTGCTCATTGCGGGTTGCCAGTCGAAGCTTCGCGTAACCGAAGCGGATCTGAAAGGAGCCTGGAAGACGGATTCCGTTTACCGCTACACCAATGGGTTTATTGAAAAGAAAGCCGTTGGCGATGACAGTGACAATATTGTGTATGATTACGACGGCACCGGCACAATGACCATGCGGAAAGAAGCCGAAGCGCGGCCCGTACAGTATCGGACTATCAATGGCGATTCCTTGCAATACATCGGACGGAGCGGCAACGTGCTGAGCAGCTTTCGGATTCTGGCGCTTGAGCCCGGCAAACTCGTTCTCCGCAAAATGCAGCAACCGTTATTTTCGGGCAAGAACCAGCTCGTCTACGAAATCCGCCGATTTTCACCAGTCCATTAATGTAACCCAGACGTCCACGTCTGGAGGGCGCGACAGCGACCAAAAAGCTGCCGCCCGTCGTAGTTGCCCTAACGGGCACCAGACCTAGAGGTCTGGGCTACATTTGCTTCCTCAACTAAACCACTGACCAGCGATGGCTGCGTTAAAAAAAATTCTTCTTTCACTGTTCCTGACCATCTGCGCCCTGACCAGCCACGGCCAGATTGCACCCAACGCCCTGCGTGACTGGCGCGACCAGAAGTATTCGATGTTCATTCACTTCGGCGGTATCTACTCCGTACTCGGTGGGGTCTGGAACGACAAACCCGTAACGGTCGGCCTGAGCGAACAGATTCAGGCGCACGCCGGTATCTACAGCGACACTTACGCGAAGGTCGCCCGGCGGTTCAACCCGACGCGCTGGAACGCCGATTCGATTGCCGGTCTGGCCAAACGGGCGGGGATGCGCTCCGTCGTCATCACCAGCAAGCATCACGACGGCTTCTGCATGTTCAAAACCGCCACGATCGACTTCAATGTGGTCGATGCGACACCCTACGGGCGCGATATTATCCGCGAACTGAGCGATGCCTGCCGGCGCAACGGCACGAGTTTCGGCCTGTATTTTTCGCTCATCGACTGGCACTACCCGCAGGCGTCGCCCATTTCGAGCCACAACTCCGACCCCATCACGCCCGAACACCACGACTACAACAAGCGTCAGATCACCGAGCTACTGACCAACTACGGCCCGATCTCGGAGCTGTGGTTCGACATGGGGTCGATGAGCGAAGCACAGAGCCGCGACATGCGCGACCTCGTCCATAAACTACAACCCAACTGCCTGATCGGCAGTCGCATCGGCAACGACATGGGTGACTTCACGGTCATGGGCGACAATCAGGAACCCGACTACACGATTGGCGTGCCGTGGCAGTCGCCCGCGTCGTTTTTCGACGAAACCTGGGGGTATCGCTCCTGGCAGAAGCGCGGACCGGAAGCCGACAAAGTCCGCGAAAAGCTGACCAGCCTGATTCAGGTCGTGAGCCGGGGCGGGAAGTACCTGCTCAACATCGGCCCCAAAGGCGACGGATCGGTGGTCCCCTACGAGCGCGATGTGCTGCTGACCATCGGGCAATGGCTGTCGAAAAACGGCGAAGCGATCTACGGCACCTCCGCCGACCCATTTCACCAGTCGTTTGCCTGGGGCAGCATCACCAGCAAGCCGGGGAAGCTGTACCTGATCGTGATGAAGCCCCCCGCCGGAAATCAGCTTGCGCTGCCGGGACTGAGCGGCACGATCAAACAGGTATCGGTGCTGGGCGAGCCGGGCGTTACGCTCACGACCATTCGGGGTAAAGATGGACTGGGCATTAACCTGCCCGCCGGTTTCGTGTCGGGAAATACCATTCGCGTCGTAGCAGTCGAATTTACGGACGGCTACCGGGTGCGGCCCTACAACCCCATCGCGCTTACCGACACGACCCGCCTGACACATGCTAATTCGTATAAGCACTACAGCAATTCGGGCGTCGATTATAATGCGCGGTTTCAGAGCACCATCGCCGAATCCTGGACGGTACAAATTGAGCAGGGTGGCGCGTACAGGCCGCTGCTGCTGTTTTCCGACGAAGAAAAAGGGTAGTCTATCGACCTGACTATCAACGGCACAACGCACACCGTAAAGCTATCCGGCGATAGTCCGGCCGAACTCGACGTTGATCCAGCCACGCTGACGTGGGGGCCGATGTACAAGCTTGGACCGGTTCAGTCAGGCATCGAAGGAACGCCCAGCAAGAGTGCTGTAGTAGACCTGAAGAAACCCGTACAGGGTCAATCGTGGCAGGCCATGCCCGACTGGAAAAACGGCCCCACATATACCCTCCCCGCCGACCTGACCACTGCCTACTACGTCACCCAGACCATCACCGCCCCTGCCGACCGACGGGTATTGGTACGCATCACGAGTGGCGACGGTGTGCTGGTCATGCTCAACGGGCAGACGCTGCTGCTGCGCAACAACCCAACGAAAGCGGTCAGTCAGCGCGACGAGGTACTACTGCCGCTGAAAAAAGGGGTCAATCAGTTGCTGGTCAAGACGTTCAGTAACTTTCAAAAAACGACGCCCATCGGCATCGACTACGGCGTTCCGCAACTGCTTTACCAGCAGGACCTGCGTCCTGTCACGCTGCCGGGCAATGGTACCGTTTCGGTACAGTGGCAGACCCACGACCCCGCATCGCCCCACCGCACACTGGTACTGCCCAACCTGTCAATGCGCCTGCTGAAGTAGTAGCCCAGACCGGCCACCGCGTGGGTCCAGGTCTGGAGGACGCGCAGCGGCCAAAAAAGTTTCCGCCTAAAACAATTAGCCTTCCGTTCCAAAGCTGCCGCCCGGCGTAGTTAGCCTGACGGCTACCAGACCTGGACCCACGCGGTGGCCGGTCTGGGCTACAATAAACAAACCCATCCGATTATGCCCTTACGATTATCCCTGCTGCTGATTGCCCTCTTCATCACTCACCTCACATCAGCCCAGTCGGCAACGCCGGGGCTGGACGAACGAGCCACCTATGCCCTTATCAAACGGGTACTCCCCGCCCACGCGTCGCACTTTGCAATTGCCTCCCTGCCGAAAGACGGCGATAAAGATGCGTTTGAGCTGGAAAGCGTGGGCGGAAAAATCATGCTGCGGGGCAACAACGGCGTGTCGGTGGCGAGTGCGCTCAAGCATTACCTTAACGAGTACGCTCACTGCGATATTAGCTGGAACGGCACCAACCTGAACCTGCCCAATCCGCTCCCGACAGTGCCCAAAAAGGTGCATAAAACCACGCCCTACCAACAGCGGTATTACCTCAATTACTGCACCTTCAACTATACGATGAGCTGGTGGGACTGGCCCCGCTGGCAGCAGGAAATCGACTGGATGGCCCTCAACGGCATCAACCTGCCGCTGGCCATCACGGGTCAAAATTCGATCTGGGACCGGGTCTACAAAAGCATGGGTCTGACGGACAAGGACCTCGCCAGCTTCTACAGCGGCCCCACCTTTTTCAACTGGTTCTGGATGGGCAATATCGACGGCTGGGGTGGTCCGCTGCCGCAGTCGTTCATGCAGCGACACGAAGCCCTGCAAAAGCAGATTCTGGCCCGCGAACGTGAACTCGGTATGACGCCGATTCTGCCCGCCTTTACGGGTCACGTACCGCCCGCCTTCAAAACCAAATTCCCGAAAGCTAACGTCAAGCGCACCAACTGGGACGCCGGTTTCGACGACGTCTTTATCCTCGATCCCGAAGACCCGCTGTTTCCCGAAATCGGTCGGCGGTTTATTCAGGAAGAGATCAAAACGTTCGGCACCAACCACCTCTACACCGCCGACACGTTCAACGAAAACATCCCGCCCACCAACGACTCGACCTTTCTAGCACAGGCGGGCAGCAAGGTCTATCAGGCGATGGCGTCGGTCGATCCGAAAGCGGTCTGGATTATGCAGGGGTGGCTGTTTGTGTATCAGGCCAAATTCTGGCAGCAGCCGCAGATTCGCGCCCTGCTGAGTGGAGTTCCCGACGACAAAATGCTCATTCTCGACCTCTGGAGCGAAACCAAACCCGCCTGGCGCGACACCAAAGCCTACTACGGCAAACCCTGGCTGTGGTGTATGCTGCAAAATTTCGGCGGCAACATCGGCATGTTCGGGCGGATGGACAACGTCGCTAACGACCCGGCCAACGCCCTCCACGACCCCAACGCCGGGAAGCTGCGCGGTATCGGCCTGACGCCCGAAGGCATCGAACAGAACCCCGCCCTGTTTGCGCTGATGCTCGACAACGTCTGGCGCGACCAGCCTATTCAACTCGATAGCTGGCTCAACGACTATGCTCATCGGCGCTACGGAAAAGTCAACACCGATGCCGAAGCCACCTGGCAGATTCTTCGCAAAACGGTGTACAAGGGTGGCCTGACCGAAGGAACGCCCGAATCGATCATCTCCGCCCGGCCAACATTCAACAAAGACGGTCACCGCACGCTGACGACGCTGAACTACGCCCCCGCCGATCTGCTGCCTGCCTGGGATCATTTCCTGAACGCCACCGCCGATCTGCAAACCAGCGACGGCTTCCGCTATGATCTGGTTGATGTGACGCGGCAGGTACTGGCCAACCACGCCAACGCGCTTCAGCAGCAGTGCGCCCGTGATTACGAAGCAAAAGACGCGAAAGCACTGGCAATGCACAGCCGTCAGTTCCTGACCCTGATCGATGACCTGGACCGACTGCTCGCCACCCGCCCCGACTTTTTGCTGGGCCGCTGGCTGGAATCGGCCAAAGCGTGGGGGCAGACACCCGCCGAAAAAGTCCTGTACGAGAAAGATGCCCGCGACCTCATCACGCTCTGGGGCGACAAAAACAGCCCGTTGCACGACTACTCAAACCGCCAATGGTCGGGCCTGCTCCATAGTTTCTACAAACCCCGCTGGCAGCAGTTTTTCGACAAAGCACAGGCATCGCTGAAAACCGGCAAACCCCTCGACTTGCCCGCCTTCGACCAGCAGATGCGCGACTGGGAATGGAACTGGGTCAACAGCCGCGAACCGTACCCGACGACGCCCAGCGGCAACTCAGTCGACATCGCCAAAGCCCTCTACAAACAGTACCGGCCGGTAGTAGCCAAGTAGCCTGGACCTCCAGGTCCGGGTGCCCGTCAGGGCAACTGTGCAAGGCGGCAGCTTTTCGGTCGCTATCGCGCCCACCCGGACCTGGAGGTCCAGGCTACGTACCAGGCTACTTAGCTACTACCGGCCACCGCGTGGACCCACGCGGCAGGCCAACTACGACACGCAGTAGCTTTTCGGTCGCTACCGCGCCCACCAGACGTGGACGTCTGGGCTACAGACTGTATCTTGTCGCCTTACAACCTCCCTCCTAAGCACTATGGCCAATACCGGTACGCGCTTTCTGTCGCTCGATGTCTTTCGGGGCATGACCGTCTGCTTCATGATTATCGTCAATACGCCCGGCAGCGGGGCCGACTCATTCGGGCCGCTTAATCACGCGCAGTGGCACGGTTTTACCCCCACCGACCTTGTCTTTCCCTCGTTTCTGTTTGTCGTCGGGAACGCGATGAGCTTTGCCATGCAGAAGTACCATGCGCTGGGTACCGGGGCCGTACTGACGAAAATCGCCAAACGCACCGCGCTGATTTTTCTGCTTGGCTACCTAATGTACTGGTTCCCGTTTTTCAAGCTAGGCCCGACGGGCGACGTACTGCCGTTTCCGTTCAGCGATACCCGCGTGTGGGGCGTCTTACAGCGAATCGCGGTTTGTTACGGGGCGGCTTCGCTGCTGGTGTACTTCTTTCCATTCCGAACAGTAGCCGCGCTGAGCGTACTGTTTCTGGTCGGCTACTGGGGGCTGCTGCTGGCCTTCGGCGATGCCATCGATCCGCTGACGCCCACGGGCAACGCCATTCTCCGGCTCGACCGGTTTATGCTTGGCGAATCGCACCTGTACCACAGCCACGGCCTGATTTTCGACCCGGAAGGGCTGCTCAGTACGTTACCCGCTATCGTGAACGTTGTGATCGGCTATTACGCCGGACGGTTCGTGCAAAACAACGGCAAAGGCTACGAAAGCATCGCTAAACTGCTGCTGACGGGTGCGTTGTTTCTGTTTCTGGCCTATGCCTGGGACCTCGTATTTCCGATCAATAAGAAGCTGTGGACCAGTTCGTTTGTCCTGCTCACCACCGGCCTCGACCTGCTGATTATGGGGGCACTGATCTACGCCGTCGAAGTGCGCGAGTGGAACTGGAACAACTGGACGCGCTTCTTTGTCATTCCGGGCAAAAACCCGCTGTTTATCTACCTGCTGTCGGAAGTGCTGGCCATTGTCCTGTACATGATCCCGGTCGGGCCAAAAACCAGCGCGTTCGATGCTATCAACAAAGCCCTGTTTCAGTCGGTGGCCCCCGGCCCCATTGGCTCATTACTGTTTGCCCTTAGCTTCATGCTCCTGTGCTGGGCCGCCGGCTGGTGGCTCGACCGCCGTCGCATCTACATTCGGGTTTAACTTTTCGACAGGATTACAGGATGAACAGGATTTTTTAGCTTATGGAGTGAAAACAAATCCTGTTCATCCTGTAATCCTGTCCATACCCCTTTTTATCTGTTTGTTAAATCGCGTCCTGTCGATACCGGGCCGACTGCGGAGCGGATACTTTTGCGGAATCGGTCGGTTGATAAATGGCCGATGATGCATGAAAACAACGCTTTCTGTCGGATTCCTGTTGATGCTGGGCAACCTGGCCCTGGCGCAGAACCGGACTATTTACTCCCCGGCGCAGGCCCACGCGCACAACGATTACGAACACACCATTCCCTTCTGGCAGGCGTACGATCAGCACTTTGGCTCCATCGAAGCCAACATCTACGCCCGTAACGGACAACTCTACGTCGCCCACGACTCCGCCGACATCAGCGACCGGCGCACCCTCGACGCGCTGTACATTCAACCCATTGTTGAAAAAGTCCGCGCTAACAAAGGCAAAGCCTACGCCGACGCGACCTACGTCCTACAATGGCTGATCGACCTGAAAACCCCGGCCGCGCAGTCGCTGCCGCTGCTGGTAAAGCAACTGACCGCCTACCCCGACGTGTTTGGCCCCAACGGCCCGGTTCGGGTCGTCGTCAGCGGTAACACACCCAAACCCGACCAGTTCGCCCAATATCCCAACTGGCTACAGTTCGACGGTCGGCCGGGCGTTGGCTATACACCCGAACAGCTCGCACACGTCGGCCTGATTAGTCAGGCGTTTCCGTACTACACTCGCTGGAACGGCAAGGGGCTGATTGTGAAGAAAGAGCGCGACCGGATTCAGGCCGTCATCGATCAGGTCCATCAGCAGGGTAAACGAATCCGGTTCTGGGCCACGCCCGACAACGTCAACACCTGGAAAACACTGATGACTATGGGCGTCGATTACATCAATACCGACAATCTGTCGGGGCTGGGGCAGTTTCTGCGGAGCCGCCAAACCGCCGAGTATCAGGAGCCGCACCCGCCCCACGCCGTCTACCAGCCGACCTATCGCAACAACGATAGCCGCAGCCGGGTCAAAAACGTGATTCTACTCATCGGCGACGGCATGGGGCTGGCCCAGATTTACGCGGGCCTGACCGGCAACCGGGGCGACCTGAACCTGACCCGCCTGCTGAACATCGGCTTTTCCCGAACCAGTGCCGCCGATACGTACATCACCGACTCAGCAGCGGGTGGTACGGCGATGGCAACGGGTGTCAAGACCAACAACCGCGCTATCGGCGTCGACGCGACGGGCAAGGCGATGCCGGCCATTCCGGTGCGGATCAAACCGTGGGGTATGGTCAGTGGGCTTATCTCGTCGGGTCCCATCACCGACGCGACACCGGCCGCGTTCTACGCCCACCAGCCCGACCGGATGTTCGAGCGCGAAATCGCCACGGACTTCCTCCAAAGCCCCGTTTCGATCCTGATCGGGGGAAGTTACCGGCATTTTCAGGAGCAGAAAGTGCTCGACACGTTGCAGCAACGCGGCTTCCAGACCAGCCACACCTTCACCGATCTGGGCAAACTGAAAGCCCCGTTCGTCCTGCTCGACGACTCGGCAGTGGTGGCGATGAACAAGGGCCGGGCCGATTTTCTGGTGCCGTCGCTGCATAAGGCGATACAGGAACTGGGCAACAACCCGAACGGCTTTTTCATCATGGCCGAAGGCGCGCAGATCGACTACGGCGGGCACGCCAACAATGTCGGTTACATCGTGCAGGAGATGCAGGACTTCGACCGGGCCATCGGCGAAGCGATCCGGTTTGCCGATACCAATGGCGAAACGCTCGTTATCGTGACCGCCGACCACGAAACGGGGGGCCTGAGCCTGCTCGACGGCGACCTCAAACGCGGCTATGTCGACGGCAGTTTCAGCACCAACGACCATTCGGGTATTATGGTCCCGGTCTTTGCCTACGGGCCCCATTCCCTCGACTTCCGGGGCGTCTACGAAAACACCGAAATCTACCACCGCATTATGGCGGTCCTGGGGAAGTATCATAAGAAGTAGCCCAGACGTCCACGTCTGGTGGCCGCGACAGCGGCCATAAAAGCCACCGGAAGAACTGACGACAACCAGAACAAGCGGACACTGTGGCTACAAAAAAAGCCGCCTGCCCTGGTTGGCCTGACGGCCATCAGACCGGGAGGTCTGGGCTACACGACCACCTGATCTTCCTGGGCCAGTACGCGCTTTTTGTCGGAGAAGAGCAGTACGAACAGGACGAGCACGACAGCAGCAATACCGGCCGGAACGAGCCATACGCCCAGCCAGTCTTTCGATCCATCGGGGCGGGTGTAATAGTCGAGGACGATACCCGAAATTTTCGAGCCGATACCCATACCGATGCCGTAGGTGGCCAGCGAGATCAGCCCCTGCGCCGACGATTTGATTTTATCACCCGCTTTGTTGTCGGTGTAAATCTGACCCGTTACGAAAAAGAAATCGTAACAGACACCGTGCAGGATAATAGCCAGATACAGCAGCCATTCGCCCGATCCACCATCGCCGTACCCGAAGCCGACGAACCGCACGATCCAGGCCACCAGCCCGACGACGAGCATTTTCTTAACGCCCAGCCGGGTGTAGGCCAGCGGGATAAGCAGCATGAAAATCACTTCCGACGCCTGCCCCAGCGACATCTTATTCTCCACGTTCTGCATTCCTCCGTCCGTCAGTGAGGGGTTGGCCATGGCGTAGTAAAACGATAGGGGAATACAGATCAGCACCGACGACAGGAAGAAAATGGCGAACGACCGGTCTTTAAACAGTTTGAACGCATCCAGGCCCAGAATCTGCGAAAACGACGTCGACGTGGTGGCTTTGGGTGGGGTGTCGGGCAGGAAGAACGAGAAGATACCCAGTGCCGCCGAAGCGACCATCGACAGTTTGAAGATCGTGACCTGATCGCCGAAACCATAGATCCCGACGATGTTTGTCACCACGATCCACGACACCGTTCCCAGCACCCGGATAGGCGGAAATTCTTTCTCCGGCACCTGCATCTGCTGCATCGCAATGGAGTTGGTCAAGGCCAGCGTGGGCGCGAACGTCAGGCAGTAGCCCAGGATGAGCATAAAGAAATTGTCGGCGCTGGTGTTTTGCGTAATCAGATAGAGCACCCCGGCCCCCAGCAGGTTGAGTATGCCCAGCACTTTCTGCGCGGCAAAGTACCGGTCGGCAATCATCCCGATGAAGAACGGTGAAATCAGCATCGCCAGCGAAAAAGCCGCATAGGCACTGCCCACCTGGTCACCAGTGGCGTGCAGGGTCGTGAGCATGTACTTACTCATCTGACCGTACCAGGCTCCCCAGACGAAAAACTGGAGAAACATCAGCACCATTAATTTAACGCGGGTTGAAGCGAGCATCGAGGATTCAGGAGTTAACGAGTAAATCGGATGAAGGTAAAAAACGACCGTCAGCCCTGCAAGCCGCCTGCCCGGTAAAGTTGCCGGTCAGCCGCAGGGTGGCTGGAAGTTCGGCCGCAACCAGCGACTTTCAGCCCGGCATTGCCACCCGAATTGCTTACCTTTACCAGAGAAGTTCTGACTAATTTATTCATGAAAAAACAACTCTATACGCTGATCGTCCTGCTGGGCACCTCAGCGTTGTCGTTCGCGCAGACGGCCGACGAAATCGTTACCAAACACATCGCGGCTCTCGGCGGTGCCGATAAAATCGCTGGTGTAAAAACGGCGCAGTACGAGCAAACCATGTCGGTGCAGGGCATGGACCTGGTCGGCAAAACGTCGGTCGTCGTTGGCAAGTCGGCCCGCAGTGATATATCGGTGATGGGGCAGACCATTACGCAGGTCGTCGACGGCGACAAAGGCTGGGCGATCAACCCGATGCAGGGCAGCACCACCGCGCAGGACCTGCCCGAGGATATGGTACGGCTTCAGAAAGCCACCACCGAACCAACCGGTATGCAACTGGCCTACGCCAAAATGAACAAGTTGCCCTATGAACTGGTCGGTAAGGAAAAGCTGGACGGCAAAGACGTATTCAACATCAAAGTGACTCGCCCCGAGGGTACATACAACTACTACGTCGATCCAACCAGTTATCAGTTGGTCGGTACCAAGTCGGACATTACCGTGCAGGGACAGAAAGTGAATGGCTCAGCCATGTTCGCCGACTACAAAGCCGTTGACGGCCTGACGCTGCCGTATACGCTGACGATTTCCGGCGCTGGCATGCCCGGCACCGTAACCGCCAAAGTAACGAAACTGGTTATCAACGCTCCCATCGATCCGTCGGTGTTTGCCAAGCCTAAGTAATATGTAGCCCAGACCTCCCGGTTTGGTGGCCGTCAGGCCAACTGTGTAAGGCGGCAGCTTCTTTGGCCGCTATCGCGCCCACCAGACGTGGACGTCTGGGCTACACAAAAAGGGCCAGTCTGGATAGTACCAGACTGGCCCTTTTGCAGTAAAAACTACGTTACTCCGTCAGAATCAGCTTGCGGGTTTCACGCTGATTACCGTCAATCAGCATCAGTACGTAACTACCCCGGTTTAGCGAACTTACGTCCAGCCGGATCAGGTTTTCGCCGGGCGTTACAGCGTGGCTGGTCTGCGATACCGACTGGCCAGCCGGGTTAATAAGCTGAATCGTTGCGGTACCGGTCATTCTGGCATCGTAGCGCACCCAGACCGTTGACTGCGCCGGTACGGGGTACACGAGCAGGGGCGAACTAACCGTTTCGGCACTGAACGCAGCCTGCCGACCGGCACCCGTTGCCGGATAAAGTCGGGCCTGCGGAATAACCTGCTGCCCCTGACCCGGATACGCCCAAAGGAGTTTCGCGGTAGCGCCCCCACCGTATTCAAAATACTCCATGCGGATGTCGTACCGTTGCCCGGCCGTCAGGTTCAGCACGGTACTGGCGACGGTGGTAGTCCCCTGCGGCACCCACTGATCGATGATCTGTGTACCATTGACCCACAACCGAACGCCATCGTCGGTGCTGGTGTAGAAGGTGTACGCGCCCGTTGTGGGGGCTTCGACCTGTCCCGTCCAGCGCGTCGAGAAATTGTCGGTACCGACGGTGCCGGGTGCCGGTGAACCATCGCCCCACTCGAAGTTTACCGTATTGTCCCGGCGCGTCAGGATGATGGAACCGCTTAGATTAGTGTTGCCGTAGAAATCAGCGCGCAGTCCCGTTCCCGACCCGTTGCCAGTCACGGACTGATTCGTTCCTGCGTTCGACACGCGGTAGAAGGCACTGGCCGGGATGGCCTGCTTGCCCAGATTCGGCCCGCTGTAGCTCGCACTCAGCGACTGCCCCCCAACACCCTGAAAGTACACCACCGTGAAGGCATGTCGACCCGCTTTCAGGCCGATGCTGCCCGACTGCTCCTGATCCCCGTGGACGCCGTCGTTGCTCACCACGGTCGTATTGCCGATCAGCAGTTTGGTGCCGTCGTCGGAAGTGGTGTAGAAGGTGTAGGTACCGTCGGTGGGCACGTTGATGTAGCCCGTGAAACGCAGGCCGTAGTTCTGATCCCGGCCCCGCATCGAGAAGTCGACCTGGCTGGCGGTGCCGGTTTTGGCGGGGGTGAGGGAGGTAAAGTCGGGTAGGTTGCTCCAGGCTCCTTCGTAGTACTGGTAGTCGATGCCGGTTACAGCATTGGCCGGATTTTCGGGGTCGCGCAGGTTGCTGCTCACGGGCGTCGTCGGGGCCACAGTGCCCGATGCTGGTGTGAGCCGGGCCCCGGCCCAGTCGCCGTGGTCGCAGGCGGCTCCGTCGCCCGCGTCGGTCATCACCAGCGTCAGCGTCTGCTTGCCCGACACGTCGAGCACAACCGATTTGGTAGCCGTGACTGCGTTCATCGTGCCGCTGCTGTAGACCTTGTTGCCGTCCAGAAAGACCTGAAACTCGACCGTACCGCAGTTCTGATCGCTCATTTCGTCGTCCAGCCCCATGTCAGTGATGAACTGGGTGTACTGCCCGCCCAGATTGTAGCTGATGGTCGAGGTGGCATGGACGCCCAGGCCCTTGGCGTAGGTCTGCCCGTTGAGGGTGATGGTGCGCCCGTCGCCCGCGTTGGCTTCGCCGTTACTCTTATCTTTCTCGACCGGCCCGTAGCCGCTGACCGCCGACGACCAAGTCAGGTCCGACAGGTAAACGCCCGTACCGGTGGGGACTGGCGTCGTGGGGGTAGTTGGGGTGGTGGTCGTTGAGGGGACGCGGTAGAAGGCACTGGCCGGGATGGCCTGCTTGCCCAGATTCGGCCCGCTGTAGTTCGCACTCAGCGACTGACCCCCAACGCCCTGAAAGTACACCACCGTAAACGCATGTCGACCCGCTTTCAGGCCGATACTGCCCGACTGCTCCTGATCCCCGTGTACGCCGTCGTTGCTCACCACGGTGGTGTTGCCGATCAGCAGTTTGGTGCCGTCGTCGGAGGTGGTGTAGAAGGTGTAGGTGCCGTCGGTAGGTACGTTGATGTAGCCCGTGAAACGCAGGCCGTAGTTCTGATCCCGGCCCCGCATCGAGAAATCGACCTGGCTGGCGGTACCGGTCTTGGCCGGGGTCAGGGAGGTGAAGTCGGGCAGGTTGCTCCAGGCTCCTTCGTAGTACTGGTAGTCGATACCGGTCACGGCGTTGCCCGGATTTTCGGGATCGCGCAGGCTGACCGGGGTCGGCGTTGTCGGATTGCTTACTTCTTTGAACAGCACAATCGACGAAAACGGCCCGACCGTTACCTGTCCACTATACTGATTGTTTTTGGCGTCGCGGTAGGTCCCGTTCAGGGATTCAACCTTGTTCTGGCCCGTCGTGTTGTACACGATTTTGATATAATCGTCGGGGTTGACAGTCGCCAGCGTTACCTCGTTCAGCCGGATATTATCGAGCCAGACCGATTGCCCGTCTTCCACAACCTGCACCACCAGAATGGCGTCTGATTCATCGGCCGTGGCGGTAAACGTGATGTCGAAAGGCTGTCGGCTGGTGCCGATGATATAGTCTTTGCGGGGGCTCAGGTCACGGTAGCTGCCGACGCGCTGCCGCAGGTATACCTGCACTCGTTTGCCGGCGGCCGACGCGATCCCGTCGAACTGCACCTGATACGCCTGCCCATTGCGCACCGATCCGATGTTGGCGATAGCGATTGACGTAGCGTCGCGCTGGTTCGACGCCGATGCAAACCACAGACGCATCGAGCCGCCGTCGAGCCGGTTGCTATTGTCCCAGTCGACACGGCCGTTGCCGTAGGGCGACCAGACGTACCAGCCATTGGTACCGTCGGAAAACGAGTTATTGAGCCGGTTGGTCCCCGTTTGTGCCACGTTCTGTAGTTTGTACGTAAATGGGCTGCCGCTGGAGTTGCGGTCCTGATTCCACTGGGCCTGCCATTCCGCCAGCGTCAGCACCTTACCCGTCAGGCCCGAGCCCGGATTCCAGACGGCCTGAATCGTAAACGTGTCCTGAAACGGGCTGACGTACCGGTTGTTATCGAACGAGCCGTACTGGTTCAGATCGTTGGCGTACGATTCATAATCGGCCACCAGCTGATCGGGGGTTCGGCTGACGAAGATGTTATCCTGAATCGTGTTGTTGCGAAACGCGCAGGGCTCGTTGTACCCCAGCCGGATTTGCTCTTCACCGTTATTATAGCTGGTATTGCCCCGAACGACTACGTTCGTCGTGCCCCGCAGCAGAAGCCCCTTCGATTTACAGTTGAACGTCGTGTTGTTGATAATCTCCGCGTTCTGCGAGCAATCGTCCAGAAAAATACCGTTGGCACCGGCGTAGAAATCATTTACGGTTCCTTCGGGTGCGCCAAGTCCGTTGAAGACGACGTTGGAAATAATGTGGTTACCGCCCGGATTACCATAGTCACCATTCCAGGAATACACCCCGCTGCCGTCACTTTTCGTCAGGCAAAAGTTCGACACAACGTTTGTGCGGATGGTCGTGTTGCTGAATACCGAAATACCGTTGTAGCCGATGTAATCCAGCACGTTGTTCTCAATCAGCACATTGGCCGTGGCCACCGACTGAATGCCGGTGTAGCTGGCGTCGCCACTGCCGCCCCGGCCCGGCACCATCGCAATGCGGGTCAGGGTGTTGCCCCGGATCGTAACGTTCTGGTACGGTCCGATGTAAACGCCGTTATTATTGATGTTCTGAAGCTGGTTGTTTTCGATCAGTATCGTGCTGCCGGTACCCAGCACCGTAATGGCATCGGTACCCAGGTTTTTCAGGTCATTACCCGACACCGATACGTTCGACCCGCTATTGACAGCCACCCCGGTCGTCAGTGTTTCAACGATTTGCAGGTTACGCACCGTTACATTCGACACGTTTGTCAGGTTGATGGCCTCCGAAAAGACCGTTGCCGTCAACTGCTGATTGTTGGGGTTGTTCTGGTTGTCGAACAGCCGGATCGTTTTATCGGCGGGGTTGTAGTACCACTCGCCCGACTGATCGAGCGTAGCCGGATGCTTCTGAATAAAATAGCCCCAGCCGTCATTCGGGCGGTATTTGGTACCGTTGTCGGCCAGCGAGAGCGTATTTCCACTTTGCCCGGTGATGGTCGATCGGTCGAGTATCCACTGTACAGGCCGGGTCACGACTTCTCCGCCGGTAAAATTGGCGGGCAGCGACTGTCGGCTGGTGATTTGCGTCTTGTCGTTGTGCGACTGGATGTTGAGGTAGCCCCGTTCGCTATCGCTCAGGTTGGGGTAGCGGCCCAGCGGCATTGCGTCGCCGTTACGGTACACCCCCGTCACGTCGCTGCCGCAGGCCGAGCAGCTTGTTTGCCAGGTGTTGTTGCCGATATTGGTCCAGTTACTGAGTACCACAGAACCCGCCAGGATGGGCTTATCACCGGACCCGTACCCATCGACCACGATGGGCTGCCCACCCGATCCCGACTGCCGGATTTTCAGGCTACCCCGAAACGTGTCGCCCCGCCGAAACAGTACCTGATCGCCGGGTTGCAGATTGAGGTTGTTGATTTTATCGATGGTTTTGTAGGGCGAGTCAGCGGAGCGACCCGAATTGTCATCGTTACCCGATCCGGATACATAATAGGTGGTTTGCCCGAAACCTGTTGATGACATGGCGATGAGCAGCCAGCAGGCCACCACATGCAAACGCGCCGTTGGTCGGTGCCAACCGGCTTTACGAAGTACTTGCACAAGTAAAAATAGTACGGGTAAAAAATACGAACGACAGGGCCGTTCCCGGCCTTTCAGCGGATTTGCGGGGTGGACAATTACTCAATTAATACATCAGTAGTCTATGGCCGTCAATAATCCAGCCAGACGATAGACAACAGGCGATAAACAGGGCCAGCCGGTTTATCGGCGGAGCATGTGGATAGTCGATTTCGCCCAGCGCATTGCTGCGATCAACTGGCGTGGCGGGCTGGTGTGGTGTATCGGTATGTGGCGGGTAACAGCTACCGGCAGACGGGCTTATCTGACTTTTGTCATGCCTGGTCACTCAGAATATTGTTTACCCGATTCCAATATAGCAACTAAATTTATTTATTAAGCGCACAGTCCCCAAATATAATTCTGAATTAACACCAAAACGTAGCCACACGCGAATGCATATGGCGTAAATACGATGAATCGAATTATTTTTTGAATTTCACGTATGCGTTTATAAGTAGGTGCATTCACGGTAACCTGTCGGCTGGAACCGGCACAAAAAAAGTGGCCCGGAATCCGGGCCACTTCATAGAAAAAACACGATACAGCTTACACCGCCCGCGCTGGTTTGGCGTGTTCAGGCTTCAGCACGACGATGTCGCGTACGGCACCGCCCGCGTTAATTTTGGCAACCATTGCGTCGAGCAGCGGAGTGGCCCAGTTGGGAATATACTTATCCGTCGTTTCGACAAATACTTTCGGAAAATCGTACAGGGCCCGGCCCAGACCGAACTGTACGGCGCAACGTTTCATCGCGTCGGATATACCACCCTTCACTGGCTCGATACCAGTCCGGCTGGCCCCGTCGGTTTTGCTCACAACCTTACCATCGGGCAGGTTGACAGTGATCGTGCAGAGAAAGCCACCATCGATTTCTTTCAACTCATTATTCCACCCGGCCCAGCCAAACTGCTCGTCGAATCGCTGCATGACACAGCGGTTTGTGATGTAGGGTACGACGATGATTTTCTGACCGTCTTTGGTCTGACTTTGCACCCGCCATTCGATCTCGTGGGCGGTCAGCGGGGCATTCAATACGTTCAAGTCCATTTGTTGTTTTTGCGGTTTGTTTACAGGCTGGCGGAGTGGTATAGAAATCGTTAATTACCCTTCAATTTCGCCACTTTCAGCCACTTTTGCAACAGTTTTCGCGGCTTATTTCATCGCTACAAACAGGAGCCAGATTAGTAGCTGCACAGTGATCCCCATGCCAATCGTGGCTGTGCTGTAGATGCGCAACGTGGTAGCGGTGGGCAGGTCGGAAAAGCGGCTGATCACCCAGAAATACGCGTCGTTGGCGTGGCTGACAACCATACTCCCCGCGCCCATGCTCAGGATGGCCAGCGTCGTTCCCAGCGATGATTTCAGTCCAAGCTGACTCAGCAGCGGGGTGACCAGCGAAGCCGCCGTGATGACCGCCACCGTCGACGAGCCCTGCGCCGTTTTCAGGATAGCTGCGATCAGAAATGGAAAGAAAATGCCCAACGGTAAGCCGCTCAGGGCATCACCCAGGCTTTTACCCATACCGGTGGCCTGTAGCATTTCGCCAAACATGCCGCCCCCGGCGATAATGGCCAGAATCATCCCGGCCTTATCGACGCCTTCCGCGAGCCAATGCGTCAACTCCGTTTTGTGATGGGGCTCGGTGAGCCGCGTAGCCAGCAGAATACCTATACCGAGCGCAACAACGGGTTCGCCCGCAAACACAAGCCAGTTTAGTAGTTGTCCGGCTCCCTGACCGGGTGTGACAGCCAGCAATACCAGTGATTTGGCCGCGATGAGGGCAATAGGCAGCACCACCGGCAGAAATGACAGGCCCGCTGATGGCAAATGATCCTCCGGAACCTGTTCAGACTCGTCGGTGACTGGTTCGTACGGTAGGTATTTGCCTCGCCACACACTCCAGCCGTAGCCCACCGCAGCCGCCGGAATGGCCAGTCCCAACCCGATTAGCATGACCAGCCCTACGTCGCCCCCGACCGTACCTAACGCGGCCGTAATCCCCGGATGCGGGGGGACCAGACAGTGCACCGCATAGAGCGAGGTTGCCAATGCAGCCGCCATAACGGGCATAGGTGTCTGCGTTTTGCGCACCAGCGACCGATTCAGCCCGCTTAGAATGATAAAGCCACTGTCGCAGAAGATGGGGAAGCCTATGACAAAGCCCGTCAGGGTGATGGCCAGTGGCGTATTGCGCTCGTCGACCACCCGTAGTATCCGATTGGCCATGCTCAGCGTCGCTCCGGTACGCTCCAGAATAACGCCCAGCGTGGTACCGAGGATAATCAGCAGGCCGATTTTCTCCATCGTGTGCCCAAATCCCGTTTTCAGGATTCCGGCGAGGCTATCCAGCGGTTGCCCGCTCAGTAGCCCGACCCCCAAAGCCGCCAGCAGTAGCGCGAAAAAGGCATTGACTCGTTTGTAAGCCGTCAGCCAGATGATAAAGCCAATGCTGGCGATGAGCAGAAGAAGCGAGTAGTAAGTCGTCATACGGGTAGCAAACGTCCAACCTATAAAGCAAACAAGCCCGAACTTTTACGCCCGGGCCTGCTTACCAAATGTGCTTTTCCGCACGATTCGTCGCCATCACTCTACCATCTTCAGCAACTCGTTCAGCTTTAGCAGGGCTTCGGTGAGCGTCAGGCGGTTGACGTCGATGGCGCGAAGTTTTTCCTTATTCATAAATTTGCCGACGATGACCGACGGCAACAACTTCCACGGTCAGTATATCATCCTCAACGTCGTAGATGATCCGGTAGTCTCCTTTACGAATTCGGTATCCTGATCTTCCTTTCAGCTTTTTACAACCATCGGGTCGGGGATTACCCGCCAGTTCCTGTATAGCATCCAACAACGTATCAGCCAGTTTAGCCGGTAGCTTGTCGAGTTGCTTCTGCGCTGTTTTCGTTAAAACAACCGTGTAATCAGCCATTGATTTGCTGCTGACGCTTCTTCCGATAATCAGCCAGCGATGTGGTTGGCTCATTACGTGCCTTCACAGCGTCATACAACCGAATGTCGTCCAACTCTTCTAGTTCGTCCAGTAACTGCTGCCACTGCTGCATGGAAAGCACGACAGATACTCGCTTGCCCTGTTCGTCGGTGATGTACTGAGGATGCATTGCCTTATTCATAGTCTCAAATTAACGTAAAATAAGTAGTACTACTCTACCATCTTCAACAACTCGTTGAGCTTCAGCAGGGCTTCGATGGGCGTCAGGCGGTTGACGTCGATGGCGCGGAGTTTCTCTTTGATTAGCTCGGCTTTGGGGTCACCGGCTTCGAAAATCTTCAGCGCCAGTTCCCGTTCCTGTGGCACGGCGTGCTGAATCGACTCCCGGTTCTGCTCCGTCCGGTGCGACGATTCAAGCTGTTTCAGAATCTCACTGGCCCGCCCGACAATCTGCGCGGGCATCCCGGCCATCTGGGCAACGTGAATACCGAAACTGTGCTCTGAACCGCCTTCCTTCAGTTTCCGCAGGAAGATCACTTTGTTGCCCATTTCCTTTACCGCGACGTTGAAATTCTTGATGCGTGGGTTGTCAGTAGCGAGGTCATTCAACTCATGGTAGTGCGTAGCAAACAGCGTCTTGGGGCGGCAATCGGTTTTGTTGTGCAGGTATTCGGTGATGGCCCACGCAATCGACACGCCGTCGTAGGTGCTGGTGCCGCGCCCGATTTCATCCATCAGCACCAGACTGCGCTCGCTCAGGTTATTGAGAATGCTGGCCGTTTCGGTCATCTCAACCATGAACGTACTTTCACCCCGCGACAGGTTATCGCTGGCTCCCACGCGTGTAAAGATCTTGTCGACCAGACCGATCTCCGCCGATGATGCGGGTACGAAACTACCCGACTGCGCCATCAGTACGATCAGGGCCGTCTGCCGCAGCAGGGCCGACTTGCCGGCCATGTTTGGCCCAGTGATAATAATGATCTGCTGGGTTTCGTCGTCGAGGTAGATGTCATTCGGAATATAGGGTTCGCCGGGGGGTAGCTGCTGTTCGATGACCGGGTGCCGACCATCTTTGATCTTCAGCACTTTGCTCTCCGTGATGTCTGGCCGGACGTACTTGTTCTTCACCGCCACCCGCGCAAACGACGCCAGCACGTCGAGCACCGACAATACGCGGGCGTTCTGCTGAATAGCCCCGACGTATTCGCCAGCCGCCAGCATTAGTTCGCCGAATAGCCGGGCTTCAATCTGGAAAATCTGCTCCTCTGCATTCAGGATTTTCTCTTCGTACTCCTTCAATTCGGGTGTAACGTAGCGTTCGGCGTTCACCAGCGTCTGCTTCCGAATCCAGTCGTCGGGAACACGGTTTTTGTGGGCGTGGGTCACTTCGAGGTAGTAGCCGAACACCTTGTTGTACGATATCTTGAGCGACGTGATGCCCGTCCGTTCGATCTCGCGCTCCTGCAACTGCACCAGATAGTCCTTGCCCGTGTAGGCAATGGCAGTCAGCTCGTCGAGTTCAGCGTCGATACCGGGTTTGATCATGCCGCCCTGATTCGAGAGCGTCGGCGGGTCTTCGCGCAGTTCGGCTTCGATCCGGTCGATCAGAAAGGCAACGGGATTCAGTTGATCGGCGTATTTCCGCAGTGATACCGTATTGCGGCCGGGCGATTCGCGCTGACTCAGTGCCGTAATCAGCATCTCCTTGATCGGCAACACGTGTTGCAGCGACCGCTTGAGTTGCAGCAACTCGCGGGGATTGATCCGCCGAACCGCCACTTTCGACACCAGCCGCTCCAGATCGCCAATCTGCCGCAGGTGGTTCATCATCGCATCGGCAAGGTCCAGGTCCTGCACGAGCAGATCGACCATGTTCAGCCGTTCATCGATCAGGGCTTTTTCCTTGAGCGGCAGGCTGAGCCATTTGCGGAGCAAACGCGCCCCCATCGGCGTCACAGTCTGATCGAGAATCTGAATCAGCGGCACGCCCCCCTCCTGCTGCGCGGCCGTCAGTTCGAGGTTGCGGATCGTGAAGCGGTCAAGCCATACGTAGCGGTCTTCCTCCAGCCGCGTGACGCGGGTAATGTGCTGAAGGTCTTTGTGTTCGGTTTCGTTGAGGTAATGCAGAATGACCCCGGCGGCAATGATCCCGTCGGGTAGCCCCTCGATACCGAAGCCTTTGAGCGAGGTGGTCTGGAAATGCTGACGCAGGAAATTGTAGCCGAAGTCGTAGGTAAAGGCCCAATCTTCGAGCGTGTAGGTGTGAAACTTATCGCCAAACAGTGCGCCGAACTCCTGCCGGTTGCGCTTGCAATACAGCACCTCCGACGGGTTGAAACTCTGCAACAGCTTGTCGACGTAAGCCGCGTTGCCCTGCGACGCCAGAAATTCGCCCGTCGAAATATCGAGGAACGACACGCCGAACTCACCGTCCGGATGGTCGGCCCCGCCCTTGCCAAAATGGACAGCCGCGAGGTAGTTGTTGCGCCGGGTGTCGAGTACGTTATCGTTGTAGGAAACGCCGGGCGTTACCAGCTCCGTCACCCCCCGCCGGACGATCCCCTTGGCCAGCGCGGGGTCTTCCAGCTGATCGCAGATAGCGACGCGCTCCCCCGCCCGGACGAGCTTCGGCAGGTGTGTATCGAGCGAGTGGTGTGGGAAACCGGCCAGTTCTTCGTTCGAGCCGCCGTTGTTGCGTTTGGTGAGCGTGATGCCCAGAATTTTGCTGGCCCGCACGGCGTCCTCACCGAATGTTTCGTAGAAATCACCGACGCGAAACAGCAGCAGCGCCCCCGGGTATTTAGCCTTTATCTGATTGTATTGGCGATTGAGGGGCGTCTCATTTTTCTTCGCAGATGACTTAGCTGAAGCGGCTGTTTTCACTACTTTTTCCGTAAACTGATATAGACAAATCTACGAAAAAACAGCGAGAATCGGGCGATTCCTTAGGTGCTCTGTGCCCTGCCGACGCAACACGTTGTCAACCGGTATCAGCGTTTTGAACCGGCTGTCAGGGCCGGGCGAACAGTGTATTCGGTAAAGCGGAACACCTCCTGCCGAACCACCTCGAACGTCCGATGAACGGATAGCGGCATTGGTGTCAGCCCGACCAGTGCATTCAGATCAGGCAGGCACTGCACCGTAGCCAGCTTGTATCCTTTCTCGCTGCCGGCGGGCACCACGAGTGACGAAAATAGCCAGCCCCCAACGCCATTCTTTTTGATTCGGTCGATCTCGACGCGCTTCATAACCTCCACTTCCGGTTGCCAGATCTCGTCAACCTCGTAGGGGCGCATGAAATTGACGATGGCTACGGGCGTTTTGTCTGGTGAAAAAGCCATACCGAACAGGTTGTCAATCGTAGACCATATCTCCATCTTGACAACAGGTGCCGTAGCCCGGTCGCGCCGTTGCAGATCGGCCATACGTACCTGAACACTATCACCGTAGAGTTTTGCCAGAGCCGCCGGGGAGGCCCCGCCAATGGTCACAGTCGGCGAAACGATCACCGATACGTAGTCGTACTCAGCCGGATTCGGGTTTGAACTCATTTGCCTGACAATCATGTACCAGCCAATGAGTTTGCCTTCGTCTACAGCGGCCTGGTTAATAGCCCGCCATTCACGCTCCACGGGCAACGCATCCTCAATCGTTTTGCCGGGCGCAAACTTGTGGTAAATGAGGTACGTAAAGGTTCGGGCAGGACTGGATTGAGCAATCGACCGGACGGTACTTATTCCAGTGAGGAGCAACAGCGTAACGAGGCAGCAGCGAAGCGAGAGCAGCATAACATAACGGGGCTAATGCGCATTAAAGCGGTTCGACCACTGTATATACCGACCTGAACTACAGCTCTCCGGCCGGTAGCCACATGCCGTGAAAGCCAAGGGGAATGTTGTGGGGTAGTCGCAGACGGGCAACAGTGGTCAGGGTAGCCGCGTCGGCAACCAGCAGGTCGGTGGTGCGGCTGCGGTCGTCGAAGAGCAGGTACAACAGCCACGCGTCGTCTTCGGCGGTACTGCCGGGCCGGGGCACCACGATTGGTTCGCTCGGGAGCGTTTCGTCATCGCCGGTATGTATGCCCTGTCCGGTCGTCACGTCGATCTTCACGAGCTGATCGGCCAGCGGCCGGCTATGCGTGACCGGCCGACCGATACCCCAGGCGTACCTGTACGGCTTACCCACCCGATCAGGATGAATTTCGGGTAGTTCGCCCTCATAGTCGGCCAAAGGCTGGTGCGTTACCTGCTTCGTTGCCAGATCGAGTGTGTATCGGGTAAACCGGGCACCGGTACCATCGTCGGCCACGTCGCCGTTCAAATACGCTTTCATCAGATCCGACGCCGGGAAATAGTCCAGCATCAGCCCGTCGACGATCAGCTTGCCATCCACATCCTGATACCCGTTCACGAAGTGAAAGACAAAGCAGAAGTCCGTATGCAACCGGTGAATCGTCCCGTCCGGGTCGATGACCAGCACCAGCGTTGGCTTGTTTCGGTTAACCCGGATCGACGCAGCGGGTGAGGTCAGGCCGAGCAGTGCGCGGGGCATGTCGAAGGCGACGGGTGTCAGAAACAGGATTTTGTGGCCGCTCTGCGTGACCACGAAGTCGTGCGAGAAGGTCATGTCGTCCATCTCGATCACCTGCCCGATTTTCGCTTTACCGTCGGGCGTTACTTCGTACAACACCAGCCGCTGTTTCGTACCCGCTACCGTACCGAAATTGTGCAGTACGCCCGTATCAGGGTGAATTTTGGGATGCGCCGAAAACGGCATTTCGGGCGCAATGCGACTGTCGAGCCACGAAAACTGGTTGCGTAGTACGCCGTCGTAGTCGTACCGGTCGATGGTTTCCAGCGTGACGGGATCGATACGATGGGGCCAGCCTCCCTCCCACAGCGCCATCATGTGCCCACCATGCCAGACCACGCTCGTATTGGCGGCATTCTTGAACTGCATTCGGAAGGCGTTTTTCAGCAGACCGCCCGGCAAGTTGGTGCCGAAGCTCCGGTGCAGCATCCGCCCTGCTTTTTCTTCTTCCAGAAACTCCCGCGTCCTGACGTGGCGGTTGCGATAGCGCACCTGCTGCCCGTCGAATTCAAAGCGCGAAAGCATGCCGTCGCCGTCGAACAGATGGTCGTACCATACGCCCTGGTGCGCAAACCGTCCGTTGCCATTGCGGTATAGTACCCCTTTCAGATCAGCGGGCAAGGCACCTTCCAATAGCGCCAGTTCAGCGTCGTCATACTCATCCGTGACTGTTTCGTTCGCCCAGACGTAATCGTGTAAAACCTTGTAATGCTGAATGGCCATAACGGGTTGCGGCAAAAACGGAGCCATATTGTACAACGGCCTGTTTGTAGAAAAGTTAGGGAGCGATACCGGCGAAATCAGGGACCAGCAGCGCATCCGGTCCGATCCTAAACAAACAAATCCAGCCCCGGCACCGTTGGCATTGGCGATACCCTATCCGCATGGCCGCATCCAAACTGCCGATCTATAGTGCCCTGGCCGCCAATCTGGCGATTGCTGCCACGAAGTTTATTGCCGCCAGTGTAACGGGTAGTTCCGCCATGATTTCGGAGGGTATTCACTCACTGGTCGATACGCTCAATGAAATTTTGCTGCTGGTGGGCATCAGGCGCAGTCAGAAACCCGCCGATGCCAGGCGTCCGTTTGGCTACGGTAAAGAGCTGTACTTCTGGGCGTTTATCGTATCGATCCTGATTTTCGGCGTGGGTGGGGGCGTGTCGTTCTACGAAGGGATTACCCACCTGCAACACCCCCAGCCCATCGAAGAACCGCTCTGGAACTACATCGTGCTGGGTATCGCCTTTGCCCTCGATGGCACTTCGTTTGTCACCGCCCTGCGCGAATTCAACCGGCAGCGCGGCACGACACCGTTCTGGAAAGCGGTAAAGGGCAGCAAAGATCCGTCGACATTTGTTGTGCTGTTTGAGGACGCGTCCGACCTGCTGGGGCTGATCGTGGCCTTCCTGGGCGTTTTTCTGGGTCACCAGTTGGCTAACCCGCTGTTCGACGGTATCGCGTCCATCGTTATCGGACTTATCCTGACGGCGGTATCGCTGGTGCTGGCCCGCGAAAGCCGAAGCCTGCTGATGGGCGAAAGCATGAGTCAGGACACGCTACAGCAGATTATCAATATGGTCGAGCAGGATCCGGCGGTATCAAAAGTGCTGGAGTCGCCATCGATGTATCAGGCACCTGAAGAAGTCATTCTTATTCTGGTCATCGACTTCAACGACCGGCTGACGATCGACGACATCAATCGGACGATTCCCGCGATCAGACAAACCGTTCGGGGGCGGTTTCCACTGGTAAAGCGTATCATTATCGAACCGGGTGTAGCGGGTCAGCCAACCGTTTAACCGTTCTTTGTGCCCCTTTTCACCGTATCAATACCTTGTATGCCACCCCGCAAAATTAGCCTGAACGAACTGAACCGGTTGTCGGTCGATGATTTCAAAGTCGCACCCAAGTTTCCGTATTGCCTGATTCTTGACGACATACGCAGTCTCAACAATGTGGGCTCTGTCTTTCGCACAGCCGATGCTTTCCGGGCCGAAAAGCTGTACCTGTGCGGAATAACCGGGCAACCTCCTCATCGCGACATCACCAAAACGGCCCTGGGCGCGACCGAGTCCGTCGACTGGGCGTATGTAGCAGACATTACCGAACTTGTCGCACAATTACAAACGGCGGGCTGGCGCGTGATGGCGGTTGAGCAGGCCGAAGGCAGCCTAAGCCTGGCGGATTTCAGACCGGAAGCGGGGCAACGCTATGCTTTTGTACTGGGCAATGAGGTAACTGGCGTTCGAGAAAGCGTTGTCCATCAGGCAGATACGGTTCTTGAAGTGCCTCAGTTCGGTACGAAGCACTCACTCAACATTGCCGTCACGACGGGTATCATCTGCTGGGACTTTGTGCAGAAAATGTAACAAAAGCTTAACACAGAGCTTTTGATTGTCCCAAAAATTTCGTATTTCTTTGTAAATTTTTTTTCACCAGATTATGGCAACTCCAAAGGGCAAGTCTCAACACAAATCGCTGACAAGCGACATCATTAGTTCGATCGAAGGCAAACTGGGCGAAGCGGGCGCAGCAACCAAAAAAATGAAAAAGTCGATTGAGAAATCGGCGGAGAAGCTGGCGAAGAAACTAGCTAAACTCATGGACAAGGCTGAGAAGAAAACCAGCAAGCCCGAGAAAGCAGTTAAGTCAGTCGCCAAGAAGGCCAAGAAAGCCGTTAAGAATGCGCAGAAGGCCGATAAGAACGCGCAGCGCGCAATCAACAAAAAAACCAGCGTGGCTGAGTCAGCCGTAAAGGCTGAAGTCGCTCCTGTAGCAAAGGCTCCCGCCCGCCCTGCCGCCAAGTCGGCCCCGCGCCCGTCGCGGGCCAAAAAGCCAGCCGCAGAACCCACTGCGGTTTCCGATGAAACCACACAAACGGCATAACTATTGGTAGCAGCCTCCCGGCTGACAACCGCTTAGTCAATAAGCAGACCAACAGCAAATGGTCATGTGATACTGATGACGCAAAAATCCCGCTATACGCGGGATTTTTTGTTTACTTTTTTTTCTTTTCATAAATTCCTTATTCATATTTACAGGCCTAACAAGCTGATTTATATCTCCCACCGCCACTGACATACATCTCTTCATCGTAACTTAATCCCACAGCGATATGCCGCATCGCTCTACTTTACAGCTTTTACTGGTTATTGCACTTTGTCTGGCAATTCTGACCGTTGGCCTGCTTTATGGTAACTGGCCCGGCCTTGACCGGTTTAGTTTGACCAGCCAACCCGCTATTCGATGGCTGGTCATGGTGGTGCTGGCTCTGTTTTCACAAACGTTGTTCGGGTATGCGTTCTGGCAGTTGATGACGCAGAAGCAGCAGTCGACGGTGAAAACGGAATCACTGAACGCCATCGTTCACGAGTTTCAAACACCGATCACGGCGATTCGCATGGCGATCGATATTCTCGACTCGCCCATCGCACGCAATCAGCCGGAACGAACGGAGAAATATTTCCGGATTATTCGGGAAGAGAATGAGCGGCTCCAGAAGCAGGTCGAGATGATCCTGACGCTGGCCCGCGCCGATAATAATACGCTGTCGCTGAATCAGGAGCCGATCTCGCTCAACGAGCTGCTCAACTCAATTGCCGAGCGGCACGGCGACTACCTGCAATTGAACCTGGGCCCCAATAATCATCACCTGATGGCCGACCGGATGCACCTGACCAATATCCTGCATAATCTGCTCGACAATGCCGTGAAGTACAGTGCCGAAACGCCCGAAGTAACGATTCAGACTAACTCGTCGATCGATGGGTTTGTGATTTCGGTGAAAGATCGGGGTGTAGGTATTGCCCCAACGGTCATTCCCCACATCTTCCAGCCGTTCTACCGCGTTCAGGATCATAACAGCCCCAGCGTGAAAGGTTTTGGCCTGGGACTCAGTTATGTGCAGCGCATCGTTCAGGCTCACAAGTGGGATATCTGGGTGAAGAGTGAGGTTGGCAAGGGCAGCGAATTTACCATTCAGATTCCCCCCGACGCGCTCATAAATCCACATATCAACAGCATAGCCCGGCAGTTGGCCTGACCATAAAAAAAGAGCGAAAGCGATAAAGAGTGAAAGAGCGAAACGCCATCCGGCCAATCGCTCTTTCACTCTTTATCGCTTTCGCTCTTTCTATTTACTCACCGTGGCTGTTTTGGCAGCGATCACCCGCATCACGCCGTTCATCAGCCGCCAGTGACCGGGGAAGGTGCAGACGAAGGGATAATCGCCGGGGGTGTTTGGAACGGTGAATTTCAGCCGGACGGTCTGATCGGGATTGACGAGTGCGGTAGCCGCCACGATCTGCGGAATCGACGGTACATAGTTTTTCTCCGCTCCGTCTTTCGCCGTAATCAGTTTGTCGGCTGCGTTGCCGATGATATCCATCGACTTTGGTTTACCGATAACCAGGTTATGCTGCATGGCGTCGGGGTTTTCCAGCACAATCTCAACCTGCTTGCCCGCCGTCACGGTAAACTCCTTGCGGTCGAAACGCATGGCTTCGCGCACCGTTTTTAGTCGAATTACCTCCACATTGGGGTCGGTGGGCTGCTCGCTCACCAGTCCCCATGCTTCATAAAGCCGCTGTAGACGGGGCAGGTTGTCAGGCGAGGCCGCGCTGTTCAGGCTCGCCAGGAACGTACGGTCGTCGGGGCGAATCGTCACTTTCTTCTTGGGATTCCAGCCTTCACTGACGCCCTTCACGATGGCCTGACCCTGCTCGGGGCCCATCTGCTGGCTTTGCCGAAGCAGCGCCACGACCGAATCGACCGGCGCTACCGATGCGTAGCTACGGCTGGCCCGTTCGAGTACGTAGGCACTCAGGCTCTGCGGGGCGCGGTAAGTCAGCTTCTGCGACTTGTTGTTATTCTGTTCATTACCCTCCGCAATTTTGTTGTCACGGTCGAGCATAACCGTGACGGTATAGTCGCCGGGACGGTCGAAGTTGACGGCGAAATCAGTGGGCCACGGACCGTTGTTACCTTTGCTGATCGTGACCGTTTCACCGGCTTTGATCCCAGTCGTGTGTGCTACGCTGACGAAGTCAATCTTCGATTTATCGGTTGCGTTCGACGGCCCCTCAAAACGAACCGACATCGGAATGGGCGTACCAGCCGGAATATCGACACCGCCCGCGTTGGTCACGTCGACAACGATTTGTGCCCGTTCGCGCACAGCCGGACTTTGGGGTGTCGACCGAATGGCAGCAATCAGCAGATCAGGCTTGTCGGCCGACGTGACACCGGTGCTTTTTGCGGCAGTCGCCGGAGCCGGCGCGGTGTTCATCGCCCCTGCGTTCGGACCGTGTACGTCGTGCTGATGCCCAGCCATGTCATGCGCCGGAGCTGCTTTCGGTGCCGCCATACCGACCTGCTTCAGGTACGCTTTCATCAGCCGCCCATCCTGACCCACCAGCGCACTGGCGAATGCTTCTGGCATCCAGCGGTCGCTAACATCGGTCGACTTGTCGAGCCGGGCTAGAATCGCCTGCTGTACGGTGGGCGACTGCGGCACTTCCGACAGCTTCAGCAGCGTATTCATGGCCACCAGCGGTTCAGTATCGTTCATCAGGTTAGCACTGAGCAGGGCCGTTGCCGTCTCCGCCGTTTTAGGCAGCACCTGAATAGCCGCCTTGCGAACATAAGCGACCGGGTGCTTCAGTGCCTGCATAGCCGCCGTCATTGCCTGCTGATTCGAGCCGTCGAGCGCACCCAGGCCCTGCAAGGTCCACAGCGCGTGGATAGCCGCCGGGTTGTTGCCGATCTCGTCCATCGACTGCTCGTTGACCAGCGCAATCAGCTGGGGCACGACGTCTTTGTTTTTCCGGTCGACAAGCAGCCGCTGGGCGGTCATACGCCAGAACATGTTGTTGTTTTTCAGCGCAGCCACCAGTTCAGCGGGCCGATCTTTGCTCAGCACCAATGGCGTGTAGGCCGGGGCTTTGCTGTAGCCGACGCGGTAGATACGGCCGTGGGTGAAATCGCGTAGCGGAGTTTCGTAGGCGTTGCCCGACCCATTTTTGGCACCCTGTGGTACTGGGTTGTGCTGAATGATGTAGCTGTACCAATCGACCACCCAAACGGCTCCGTCGGGACCGGTTTCGGCGAAGACGGGCGCAAACCACTCGTCAGCACCGGCCATGAGATTGAAACTACCCGCGCCAGTTTCGGCATCTTCAAAGTCGGTGCCCTGCTTCTGCATCACGTTCTGGTGGACGATGTGTCCGGTCGGCTCCGATACGAACGCCACCTTGTTCCAGTACTGTTTGGGGAACGCGCGGGCCGTGTAGAAGTTGTGGCCCGCTGCCGCCGTAAATCCGCCAAACACGTCGACCTGCCGCACTTTTTCAGTGATCGGCTTCATGTCTTTGTGCGTATCGGTGCTGCGGCTGCCGTTTTCCCGCAGGTGCGTGCCACCGTGGAAATACTGGTTTGGAATGGCCATGTACCAGCCGTGCGAGTTGTTGGCGGTGCTGCCGAAGATGTCGCCCGTTTCGGTGAAGCCCAGCCCCCAGGTGTTGTTGGAAGTGCTGGTCATGTACTCCAGTTTCGAGCCATCGGGTTTGAACCGGAAAAAGCCCTGTCCGAACTGAAGCGAGTCTTTACTGTCGCCGACCAGCCCCTTGAAGCCAGAGTAACCGATGCTGCCCCAAATCCAGTTGTCGAAGCCGTAGTGCAGGTTGCTCGGCCCGGCGTGGGTGTCAAACGTGCCGAAGCCCGTAAACAGCACCTTCTTCACGTCGGCCTTGTCGTCGCCGTTGGTGTCCTGTAAAAACAGCATGTGCGGAGCCTGCGATACGTACAGCCCGCCGTTGCCGAACGCCATGCCGGTCGGAATGCTCAACCCTTCGGCGAAGTTGGTGAACTTGTCGGCCTTGCCGTCTTTGTCGGTATCCTCGCAGATCACGATCAGGTCAGAACCACCTTCGGGTTTACGCTCGTTGGGGTAATCTTTCGTAATCAGCGCGTAGAGCCGTCCGCGTTCGTCCCAGGCCATCGCGATGGGGTGCATCACGTTGGGTTCGTGGGCAAACAAATCGAGCGTAAACTCGGCCGGTACCTGAATGTGCTTCATCGACTCTTCCGGCGACAGCGGATTTTGTTCCATCTGCGGACCAGCCCGCTGTTCATAGTTGGGCAGTTGCGGAGCATCGCGGTACGTGAATGCCTGCGGGTTCAGATCGTCGTGCCGTTTCTTGACCTGATCGCCCACGGCCCACAGAATACCCCGCTCCAGTAATTGCTGGAAACCGGGCTGTAGCCACGTCCGTTCGTCGTGCCCGTAAGCCGTGTAAAACACCCGGCCTTTGCCGTAGGTGCGGGTCCAGGTGTAGGGCTCTTCCTTCGCGTCGGGCCGCTTAATATCAGCCATGTCCTTTGCCTGATCCGCTTTGATCGGCCGCACCGCCAGCACGTTGTTGTCGGGTTGCAGGTGCGAGTGAATGTACGTTTCGTCATAAGCTTTGAACGACGGCAAACCCGCTACAATCGCATTGTCGGGCTGGGTAAAGCGCGTCTGAATGGTATCCATCCGATGCCGCCAGAACTGCCCGCCGACTACTTTATCGACATATTCCGGCGAGTTGCGAAAGCAGTACGATGCGCAGTGAACGGGGATGATACCGTGCCCGGCCGCTACGTAATCAAGCATCGCTTTCTCCTGCGGCTTGGGGATGCTGTCCCAGTTGGCATAGATCAGTAGACCGTCGTACTTGTTCAGGTTTTCGGGGTTCAGGTCCTCCAGCTTGTCGGTGTACGTGAAGTTGATCCCCTTGTTGCCCAGCGCGGCCATGATTTCCGGCACCCGCTCGATGGGTCGGTGATGCCCGTTGTCGCCCAGGAAGAGAATTTCCGTTCGGCGTGGCTTATCCGCCGACACGCGCGAGGCCCCCTGCCGGTCGGCGGTTTTCTGCGAATTCGTTTGCCGGGCGCACTGCGTCAGCAGGGCCAGCCCCGCCAGTGCAACCAGCAATTTGGTTGGTTTGATCAGCATTTCATGCAAGGTTCAGAGTAGTTTCATTCGTCTAATTGCCATCGGTAGCGGCATTTCTGCCATTCGCCGTCGAGGTACATATCGAGGTCTTCGGGTAGGTCGATGATCTCGATCAGTTCGGCCCCGATGCGTTCGCAGGTTCGGCGCGAAGGCCAGTTGTCGGGGTCACAGGTTAGCCAAAGTTCGTAAAAACCATGCTGTAACGCTATTGGTTTCAGCAACATACACGCCTGCGCAGCGTAGTGATGTCCCCGGTACGCTTCCTCCACCCGGTAGCCAATATGGCCCGCATATAACCGAATATCGTCAGTGTCGCTCAGCCGCAGGCGAATTGTCCCGGCTACAGCACCCGACCGTTTCTCAACGATAGCGTAGTGCTCAGTAACGACCCGCCCTGTTGCGGGGTCGGCGGGGGTTATTCGTTCGAGTAGCAGGTCGATCATTGCCGATTATGTGTCGTAGTGTAGGCTGGCAGCTATGTAGCCTGGACGTCCACGTCCGGGTGGGCGCGAAGCGACCTATCAGCATCCGCCTGGCGTAGTTGGCCTGACGGCCACCCGGACGTGGACGTCCAGGCTACATAGCTACCAGCCTACTCAAAATCAGGCAGTTTCATGAGTTCGCCACCGCGCAGGGCTGATTCGTGCGCCAGGATGCCGACGCTCGTCCAGTTGGCCGATTGAGCCGCGTTGGGGAACGGGTCGCGGCCGTCCACGATGGCCGACACAAACTCGTGTACCATGTGCGGGTGCGACCCGCCGTGTCCCCCACCCTGCGTAAACGACAGGTGCTGGGTTTCGTCGGCGTCGTACACGCCTTTGGTCGTGAACCGCTGAATTTCTTCCGGCAGGTAATGCGCGTAATCGGGCACGGTCACCTTTTCGGGAATCTCCGGCTCGGGTTTTTTGGCCGTGTGAATCACCGGCTGCTCGTCCTCGATCAGCTGCCACTCAAACGATTTTTTATCGCCGTACACCTCGAAACTCTCGCGGTACTGCCGGGCCACGTCGAACAGCGACCGATACACGTAGGCCGACAAATCACTGTCCTTAAACTTGATATGCGCCGACTCGACGGCAAACGGCGAGTTGTGAATCTTGGCCAGTTCCTCGCGAATCGTACCGGAGCCGAAGCACGACACGTAGTCAGCCTGGAGTTTGAGCAGCCCCGCTACCGGCCCGACGCAGTGCGTGGCGTAGTGCATCGGCGGCAGACCGGGCCAGTAGTCGGGCCAGCCGTCCATGTCCTGCTGATGGCTGGCTTTCAGGAACTGTACCTTGCCCAGTTCGCCGGTTTCGTACAACTCTTTGACGTACAGAAATTCGCGGCTGTAAACCACCGTTTCCATCATCATGTACTTCTTACCGCTTTCCTTACAGGCCTGTACAATGGCCAGACAGTCGTCGACCGATGTAGCCATGGGCACCGTACAAGCCACGTGCTTGCCCGCCCGCAGGGCTTTCAGCGTCTGCTCGGCATGGTTGGGAATGGGCGAGTTGATATGAACCGCATCGACTTTAGGATCGGCCAGCAGCTCGTCATAGCTGGCGTAGCGCACGGCAATACCATAGGCGTCGCCGATCTTGTTCAGATTTTCGACGTTACGCTGGCAGATAGCGTACATATTGACCTGCGGGTGGCGCTGGTAGATTGGAATAAATTCGGCCCCAAATCCAAGACCGACAATGGCGACGTTAAGCATACTGATTGAATGATTGAGTTATTGAATGATAGAATGTCATAAGTTGATGCTGCACAAAGCAGTCATTCAATCATTCAACAATTCAATCATTCTACCTTTTAAGAACGCCAGTCCATCAACCGCCAGTTGTTCCGGCGAGTTGAACATGGGGCGGAAAATGTGGGTAGCTGCGGCCAGGTCGGGGGGATTAATACCGAAGGCTTCGATGGCGATGGGGCCGTCATAGTCAACGTCCTGCAAGGCGGCAAACACGTCCTCGAAGTCGATATGGCCCTGCCCCGGTGTCGATCGGTCGTTTTCCGAAATCTGGACGTGTACCAGATAAGGCGCCACTTTCCGGATCGCTTCCCCGATTTTTTTCTCTTCAATATTGGCGTGGAACGTGTCGAACGCAATCCGGCAGTTGGGGTGGTTCACCGCTTCGACGTACCGGACGACCTCATCCGCGCAGGTGAGCAGATAGATCTCGAACCGATTCAGGTATTCGATGCCCAGCACAACGCCTTTCGTCCCGGCATACTCGGCCACCTCGCGCATCGCCGTCACCGACCAGTTCCACTCCTGTTCCGTAGCGGGCTTACCGGTAAAGACGCAGAAGCCGGCGTAAAGCGGCCCCATCAGAATCGTTGACCCGGCCGCAGCCGAGCAATCGACCAGTGCTTTCAGGTGATCGACACCCGCCTGTCGCTGGGTGCTATCCGAACTGACCAGACTGCGGTCGGGCGGGAGAATGGCGCAAGTCTGTACGCTTAGTCCCAGCGCCGACGCCTGCTGCCCGATTCGCCCCCATTTGGCAAGCACATCGGAAGTGGCCGCTGTGTCGCCAATGGGCATTTCGACAAAGTCGAACCCCGTTTTTTGCAGGAATGTCAGCGTTTCTTCCATACCCTCATGCATGGCCGCTGTCCACGTAAACAGGTTCATTCCAAGTTTAGTCATAGTCAGTCTCTGAATAAGTAAACAAAAGTAATTCAATGATAAATAAGGAGCAGGGACTTTTTTGGCAAATAATGACTATATATTTGCACAAAAAGACTCTCTTGGCCAGCAACAACAGCAAGAAAAGCCAATACCATGCGTCAACCCCTGCGAAAAGAGCTTGAACCCGTAGCCGCGTCCTTCCTGGTGAAGGAACTCGTCGAGCCGCATTTCGACCCGAACTGGCATTTTCATCCGCACTACCAGCTCTTCCTGGTAAAAGAAGGCACCGGCACCCGGTTCATCGGCGATTCAATCAGCACGTTTGCGCCGGGCGATCTGGTGTTTCTGGGCCCCAACCTCCCCCACCTCTGGCGCAGCGATCAGCCGTACTTCGACCGCCATTCGAGCCTCCGCACGCAGGGTATCGTTATTTATTTTCCGGAAGACTTTCTGGGTGCCGCCTTTTTCGAGAAACAGGAAATGAGTGCGATCCGGCAGTTGCTGGCCAATGCCCGCTACGGCCTGACCTGGTCGAACGGGACGCACGATCGGGCGGTATCGGTACTGACCCGACTGGCGGGTCAGCCGGTTGGCTTCGGTCGGCTGATGGGCCTGCTCAATCTGCTCAACGAGCTGGCGGAAAGCACGGAGTATCAGCTACTGGCCAGTTCGACCTACGTAAACAGCCTGCGGCCCGAAGATACTGACCGAAACATATACCATCGTATGCAGGTGGTGCATGATTACGTACTGAACCACTTCCCGGAAGAGCTGAGCCTGGAAACAGTTGCCGATCTGGCAGGTATGACGGCACCCGCCTTTTGCCGGTATTTTAAAGCGCGGGCCAACAAAACATTTTCCGAATTTGTGTCGGAAGTGCGGATCGGCCACGCCTGTAAACTGCTGATGAATACCCCGTTGAGTATTACCCAGGTTAGTTTCGAGAGCGGCTACCGAACACTGTCGAATTTCAACCGGCAGTTTAAAGACATTACGGGGCTGACGCCGTCCGGCTACGTCAAAACCTACCGGCAGTTGTAGAAACGGCAAAACCCCGGTCTGTTGGACCGGGGTTTTGCCGTTTCTACCGTTCACGGTTTTCAGGAGTCAGTTACGGTGATTGCTGGCGGCAGCTTTTTACCGTAAACCGACTCCCGAAAACCGTAAACTAATCAATAAAGCGTCGTGGTGCCGATTGGCTCGCGAACCTCGACACCTTCCTGAATAAAGCTCAGCAGGTCTTCGATAACGCGGTCTTTCTCCGATACGACCAGTCCGTGCGGTGCCCCATCGTACACGAGGTACTGCGCGTTTGGCAGGGCGGCTGCGGTACGCTCACCCGATGCTTCAATGGGCACAACTTTATCGTTGTCGCCGTGAATAATCAGGGCTGGTACGTGAATCTGCGCCAGATCGTTGCGGAAGTCCGTTTCGGCGAACGCGGTTACGCAATCAACCGTGGCTTTCTGCGAAGCCGCGTACGCACGGGCAAAATCGCCATCGAGCTGCGCCTGACTGACGGGTTTATCGAGGAAGCCAATGCCATAAAACTGCTTGCCAAAGGTTTGCAGGAAGTCAGCACGGTCTTTCACCAGATTCTCTTTCATATCGTCGAACACGTCGCCGTCGACGCCGTCCGGGTTGTCGTCGGTCTTGAGCAGGTACGGGGTGATCGCACTCATGAATACCACTTTCGATACCCGTGCGCCACCATGACGACCCATATAGCGAGCCACTTCCCCACCACCCATCGACATACCGACCAGCGTTACATTTTGCAGGTTCAGCGTATCGAGCAGTACTTTAAGATCATCGGCAAACGTATCGTAATTATAACCATCCCAGGGCTGCGACGACTTTCCGAAACCACGGCGGTCGTAAGCGATCACCCGCAGGTTGTGTTTCGGCAATTCAGCCAGTTGATAATCCCACAGTTGGCTGCTCAGTGGCCAGCCATGAATCAGTACGACGGGGCTACCCGTTCCCAGATCCTGATAAAAAAGCTCTATGTCTTTGCCGGCAGCGTCAGTGCCTACTTTGATAAAACTCATAATCGTTGTGTAATTAAGTGTTACGAGAAAAAAAAAGTCTTCGTTTACTACAACAGGATAAGGCTGAGAAGGTTAGACAGCAGTAACGAATTTTGAGCCTGTGGTAAAGAAAAAGCGCTCCCGGCCGTGGCTGAGAGCGCTTCTCTATTCGGTAAGTACGACTTAATTCTTCAGTATCCGCACCGTTCTGGTCTGATCCTGCGTGCTGACTTTCAACAGGTAAACGCCAGTCTGCCGGCCAAGTGACACTTTCTGCCGCTCAACAGCCGAGGCTTCTTTCACACTGGTACGACTGACAGACTGCCCGCGCTCATCAACCAATTGTAACTCAAGCGACTGACCCAGCGCACCCCGTATTTCGATCTCAGCCGTTTCACCGGCGCTTGGGTTGGCCAGTACGGCAACTGCCAATGGTTCGCGTGTCTCCGATGCGCCCAGTCTGCTGTTTACGTTACAGGCGGCCAGCCAGTTGTAGGCGTAGGTCACGACCGTGCCTGCCTGCTCGGCCCGTAGCGACACCGTCGGGTTGTCGGTGTACAGATTCAGCGAGTAGGGACCAGCGTTGGTCGTCGGCATCGACTCGTTTACCACCTGAAACGTGATCGGCGCATTTGACGCACCGGTGTATTGCGGGGTGAACGTAATCCGCCGAAGCGATGGCGTAACACTTTCGCAACTCACCGTGCTCACGCTCGTGATGGTAAAGGCTACCGGTGCGGTTTGGGTGATCGTGATGGGCAATGTTCCCGTTGCGGTCAGGCCACCCGGATCGCGGGCGGTGAGCTGAACCGTGTACGAACCGGCGGTCGTGGGTGTACCCCGGATAATCCGCGTCGACGCCGTAAACGTCAGACCCGCTGGCACGCTGGTAGCCGTGTAGGTAAGGCCTGCCTGCCCGTCCGGGTCAGTAAAGGTAGTTGCTGGTAAAGTATAGCTAAACGGCACGCCCACGACACCCGACTGGGCTGTGGTGCCGTTGAATACCGGCGGGCGGTTGGCCACGGGCAGGTTACCACAGGCAGCCCGGAAGTTCCAGACGAAGTACGTCGACCGCGTTGCCTGATCCTGAATAGGTAGTACGTACTGATTTCCGTCGTATACGTAGGTGTATTGCACGCCCAACTGCCCATTGGCAGTTACGCCGTTCATAAACAACGGAGGCAGTGCTGGCGTAAAGGTGCCATTCGGGTAGCCCACTACGAAATCAACGCTGAACTGACCCGCCGAGATGGTGTTACAGGTAAAGCTGGTGATCGTCAGCGAAGCCGGATCGGCTGGTGCTGTCGTCGTATTACTGATGACGATCGTTACCATACCAGACGTGGCAGCGCCCGACGGGTCGGTAGCCGTCAGTGTCGCACTGGTCGCACCCACCTGCTGGGGCGTACCACTGACAACACGGGTCGGCACATCGAACGATAGACCAGCGGGCAGATTCGTCATGGCAAACGTCATGGGTTGGCCTTCGGGGTCGGTAAAGGCCGTAGCCGATACGGCATAGCGGAACGGCGTACCGATTGTACCAGTCAGCGTTGGTACGCCATTAAACACCGGCGGCTGATTGGTTGTCGTAGCGGCATTACAGGTGGCCAGCCAGTTGTAGCTGTAGGAGGCCGTACCCGTTGCGCCAGCCTGATTGGCCCGGAGCGTGATAACCGGGTTATCGGTGTATAAACGCAGTGTGTACGGACCGGCATCCGTTGTCGCAGCTTTCTCGTTGAGAACCGAGAAAGTAACAGCCTGACCGTTCGACCCGCTGTATTGTGGGCTGAATGTCAGTTGCCGCTCGCCAGCCGATGTACTGACGCAGCTCAGCGTGTTGACACCCGTGATAACCAGTGTACTGCCACCCAGTGACTGCAACGCTTTATCAGCCTGAATAAACCCGTAACCCGTGCGAAAGTCAAACCCGGTGTCGAAGCCCGGCGTCAACGGATCGTCCATGTCGAGTGCCGTTTGTTGCATCGTAGCCAGTACCTGCGACGGCGACAGTTTGTTGCCCGCCCGTTCCTGCATCAGCGCAGCGACTGCGGCAGCGTGCGGAGCAGCGGCCGAGGTGCCAAAGAAGTTCGGAAAGCCATCGCCCTCGTAATCACTACCAAAGAAGGTGTTATTCCCCCCATCGACCGCTGTGATCTCGGGCTTCTGACGCGTAACGCCCGTTGTGCCATTAATCCGCTGGCCCGCAGCGTCGAAATAGAAGGGTACTCCACCGGCCGACGAAAACGCTTCGATCGTTGCCGTCGTTAGTTGAGCGCTGTAGGCGGGTGTGCTGTAATAAGGCGCAGCACCCACCGCAATAGCCCGTCCAGCATTGCTATGGCCAAACGAGGCCCCCGTCTGCGTAGCATATTCAACTACGCTGGTCCGGCTACCGAAGTTGACCCAACGTAGTACGCCCGCATCTGGCCCGGCGTATTTCACGATAACGACGTTGACTTCCAGCGGAGCACCAGTGGTGTTGGTGTACGTTCCCGTTACCTCGGCAGGATCACCACTGGCGATGTTGTCAGAAGCACCGGAGGCAACTGGCGTATTCCCCCGGAATATCAGTATATCCAAATCCGTTTTTGCACCGGCTCCCCCGCTTACCGAACGGAACGGTTCGTCCCACTGAAACGACAGTCGAATTGTGCCGCCCGTCGGGATGGTCACTTTCTGGTAGATATCGCCACCACCAAAATCGTGCGCGATGCCGTAGCCGGGCAAGGTGATACCCGAGTTGCGGAACTGGCTCATGTACGACGACCGGGCATAGTTACCCGCCGACGAGAAGTAACTGACATTGTTATTGTTCACCACCTGATCGACAGCCTGCCCGATGATACCATCCTGGAAGAACGGCTCAGCGAGGTAGATGATGTCATCGACAATGACGTTACAGCCCGCACTGGCCAGGTCGATAATCCCTTTGGCGAAGCCTGCCTGCCCACGAAAGGCCGTATTGAACGCAATGGCAGCCCCCGGCGCTACATCGTGAACAATCTCGGCCATGGCCCGGCCTTCATCGGTTCCCGACGGTAAATCGTCGATGACCTGTACCCCTTCGGCTGGCAGATCGCCCGAGGCCACACCGGCAGCAGCCCCCTTCAGGGCGTCGTAGGTATCGGAGATAACCCCTACTTTCGACCCGGCTCCCGTTACGTTGTAGGTTGCCCGAGCTACATCGGCCCGCAAGCTTTTGTCGCCCTGCGAGGTAACCTTACCCACATTATTGACCGGCTTATAGTAAGGTCGGGCATAGTTCAGGGTAGATAAATCCTTGAGCTCGTCAAGTTTGTCGATGGGCAGGTAGCCGAAGATCATGCTTTTGTAAGCAACGCCTTCGCGCAGTCCCAGTGTCTGTAGCTGGCTCAGCAGGTCGTTGCCACGCTGATCGACAGCTACCCCTTCGATGGCAACGGCGCCGTCGACAATAACATAATCGTCGCTGAAACCTGTGGGGCCCGGTGCTGCTACACGACCGTTGGCGTTTGTGCGGCTTTTCATCACCAGCAGCAAATCAGGCGTCATTTTGGCCACGCGGGCCGCTTCCTTGTTGGTCGTCTGTGCATTAACAGCCAGCGGTGCGCACAACAGCGTACCACATACTAATGCCAGCAAGCTTTTTGCTTGTAGTTGTTTGATCATTAAGAGATAGAGTTAGTTGTTTGGGGAAATTGGCAAATCAATAACTGAATTTGTCAAATATGATGGTTTCTTTTCACACACGCATATATCGACATAGATAAATTGGGTGGAATATGATTACCTGCCCAATTTATTCGGTTATTAATCGTTTTGCACCGATAAAAAACGCCCGTAATAGTTCAGGGCTGTTCCCTTCTTGAGTGGGGACTGGTAACGGCCAACGTGTGTTCGGCCTTTTACCCCCCAGCCCCCTAGAGGGGGAGCATCCCACAAATGAACTGCTCCCCCTTTAGGGGGCTGGGGGGTAAAAGGCCCGGAACTTAACAGCCCTGCGGAACAGCCTACACATATGTAGGCTGTTCCGCAGGGCTGAATACAATCAATTTTAGCTACTCCCCCAGCGCCTGACTCAGCTGTTGCACGAGTACCTCGTTGATCCGTACGTAGCTTTCGTGGGTCCAGCCCGCCACATGGGGCGTCAATACGACCTTGTCCGACTGGCGCAGGTAATCGAATGCCGCCTGCTGATCGGGGGTCAGTTTGCCCAGCTTTTCGTTTTCCAGCACGTCCAGGCAGGCTCCGCGCACTTTGCCGCTTTCCAGCCCCCGCACCAGCGCCGATAGCGACGTGATTTCGCCCCGGGCCGCATTGATTAAATAAAATGGCTTGCTGACCTGCCCGATCAGATTGTCGTCGATCAACAGGCGGGTTTCGTCGGTCAGGGGAATGTGTAGACTCAGGACATCGGCTTCTTCGAGCAGTTGACCCATCGACGCTTCCTGCGCAAAGGCATCGCTGTAGCTCGTCCGGTATTTGTCGTAGCACAGCACCCGGCAGCCGAAGCCACTCAGTCGCCGGGCCGTTGCCTGCCCATTGTTGCCGTAACCGATGATACCGACCGTCATGCTGCCCAGTTCATAACCCCGGTTCCCTTCGCGATCCCAGGTACCCTGCCGCACTTCGCGATCTGCTTTAACGATGTTGGCAATCAATCCCAGCAACATCCCAACCACGTGTTCCCCGACGGCGTCACGGTTACCTGTGCCCGCATGGAAAACTTGAATGCCACGCCGGTTGACCTCCGCCAGATCGATCAGATCCAGCCCGGCACCAGCCCGGCCGATGAGTTGCAGATTGGGAGCGTGGGCCAGCAGATCGGCATCGACGGTTGTTTTACTGCGGATAATCAGGCCCTGGTAGGGTTCGATAGCTGTCAGCATGTCAGCGCGGGTGAGCTTTGGTTGATAGCTGTAGGCAAAGCCAGCCGTATCGAGCATGGCAAATAGCGACGGGTGCATTTCGTCGACAATGAGAAGAGAAAAGGGAATCTGGGACATCCGTCGGGTTTTCGTACCTTGCGGCTTTATCAGTGAAACAGGATAATTACCAATCATTGGCAACCCATTGAGTGCGCTGATTGGTTTACTCGTATAAAAACGCCTGGCGAAGCTAGCAAAAGTAGATGGAACAACGCCAATCCGACGATACTACCCCCGACTCGCTGACGCCCTCGTCCAGCCCGTCGGCCGATATACAATCCCCTCAGCCCCCCACGTCTACAGACGGGCAACCTGCGCAACCGGTGTCGAACGAGGTTACCGGACTCAGTCCGGTTTACCCGGACCAGGCCGAACGGCCACGCCGGGAATTTACGCAGCGTGACAACGGCGGACGCGACAACCGACCCAACGGGCGGCACGCAAACGTGCAGAAGGATAACCGTCAGCAGCCACGCGAGAACGGCCAGCGTACGCCTGAGGAAGGTAACCAGCAAGCCCGCGAAAATGGGCAACAGAACACGAACAACCAGCGGCAAAGCGATCGGCAGAATAACCGTGAACGCGATGCCAACGGATCTGAACCACGTAACCGGGAGCAATCAGGCCGGGAGTCAGGCAATCAGGAGCCGCGTAACCGCGAACCCCAGAACCGTGGCCGGGATTCGGATAATCCGGAATCGGGCAATCCGGAAACCCGGAACCGGGAGCAGCAGACCAGCGAGTCAGGCAACCAGGAAACGCGCGGTCGTGAACAGCAACCGCGCAATCGCGAATCAGGGAATCAGGAATCGCGTAACCGCGACCAGTCAGCCCGCAATCAGCAATCCCGCGACCGGGAGCCCCGCCAGCAGGAAGCCGCCGTTCACGAGTCAGACGATCAGTCAGGCCGCGACGCGGGAATGGCTTCGGGCGACAACCGGCTGGTGATCGGCATCTCGATGGGCGACTACAACGGCATCGGGCCGGAAGTAATCTTGAAAGCCCTGCAACACAACCGGTTACAGAAAATCTGTACGCCGGTCATCTACGGGTCGATGCGGATCATGAATCGCTACCGTAACCTGCTCGATATGAAAGACTGGAACCTCAACGGGGCACCCAGTATCGGGCAGATCAGCCATAAGATGACCAACGTCATCACGTGCTGGCCCGACCAGAATCAGGATATTCAGCCCGGTCAGGTAACCCCCGAAGCAGGACAGGCAGCACTGGCCTGTCTGCAACGCGCCGTTGCCGACATGAAAGAAGGAAAGATCGACGCCCTCGTGACGGCACCGATCAACAAGTACAATATTCAGTCGGAGGAGTTCAAATTCCCGGGGCATACCGAATACCTCGCCGACGAATTTGGCGTCGCCGATAACCTGATGTTTATGGTCAGCGAACGGCTACGCGTGGGCGTCGTTACGGGGCACGTACCCCTGGGCCGCGTCCGGCAGAACGTTACCCGCGAACGGATTCTGCAGAAGCTGAACCTGATGATGCAGTCGCTGAAGCAGGATTACGGGATCGACAAACCCAAGATTGCCGTGCTGGGACTGAACCCTCACGCAGGCGAAGAAGGGCTGCTGGGCAACGAAGAGCAGGAAATCATCAAACCCCTGCTCAACGACCTGCGTAACAAGGGGCAGCTGGTGTTCGGCCCTTACCCCGCCGATGGCTTCTTTGGCACCCGCAGCTACAGCAAGTTCGACGCTGTACTGGCGATGTACCACGATCAGGGCCTGATTCCGTTCAAGGCGATTGCGTTTGAAGAGGGCGTTAACTTCACGGCCGGTATGCCGGTCGTCCGGACGTCACCCGACCACGGCACGGCCTATGACATCGCCGGTAAGAATCTCGCCGATGAGACATCGATGCTCCAGGCAATCTACACCGCGATCGACATAGCCCGGCAGCGCAAAGAATACGTCGAAGCAACCGCTAACGCGCTTAAATAAGTTGGCTAGTTGTAGAGTCGTAAAGTTATAAAGTTGCCATCCGGCGTCAGCCAGGACGCGCCAGTCCCGGCGGGGAACCGCAACTTTACAACGCTACAACTTTACAACCCTATAACTCCATTCCTATGCTCAAATCAATGACCGGTTTCGGCAACGCAACCGTAGAAACTGGCAATCTGTCCGTTACGGCAGAAGTCAAAACACTGAATTCCAAGTTTCTGGATATTTTTTGCCGCCTGCCCCGGCAGTATGCCGACAAGGAAATCGAGCTGCGTGCGTTGCTGACACAGCAACTGGAACGGGGCAAGGTTGAATTGTCGTTAAGCGTCAATCGGACGCAGCTGGTGAAGCCGGGTGTGGTTATCAACCGCCCGTTGCTGACGGCCTACGTCAACGACATCCGGGAGTCGGCGGCTGGCCTGCTGATGGCCATCCCCGACGGCGACCTGCTCAAACTGGCCCTCGGCCAGCCCAACGTTTATCAGACAGAAACCGCCGAAACGCCCGACGATGCCGCCGACTGGATGGCCGTACACCAAGCTGTGCAGGAAGCAATCCGTCGATGCAACGCATTCCGGCAGCAGGACGGGGCTGTGCTGGAAGGTAAATTTAGCGAGTATATCCAAACCATCAGCGACTGCCTGAGCGAGATTGAAAAGCAGGATGTACTGCGGATTCCGGCTGTGCGCGAACGGTTGATGACCAACGTCCGTGAACTCCTCGACAGCGAAACGTTTGACCGCAACCGCTTCGAGCAGGAACTGATCTACTACGTCGAGAAATTTGACATTTCGGAGGAAAAAGTCCGGCTGAATAATCACCTCAGCTATTTTATCGATGTGATGAACACCGAGGAAGCCAACGGCAAGAAACTCAATTTTATCGCGCAGGAAATTGGTCGCGAGATCAACACGATCGGCTCTAAAGCCAACGACGCCACGATTCAGCGGTTCGTTGTGCGCATGAAAGACGAGCTGGAAAAAATTAAGGAACAGACCATGAACGTGATCTGATGGAGCGGCTGGGTGCGGATTACTACGGCAGTCACGATACGCTGACGATTGCCCAACAATTACTGGGCTGCGAACTGGTTCATGAAACGCCGGAAGGCATCACCGCTGGTATTATCGTAGAAACGGAGGGCTACGTTACCGGCGACCCAGCCTGCCATGCCTACCGCCGACAAACCACGCGCAACGCGGCTATGTTTGGTCCGGCGGGCACGCTGTACGTCTACCAGATCTACAACCATTACAACTGCATCAATGTCGTGACCAGCCCGGCAGGTGTGGGTGAAGCGGTACTAATCCGGGCACTGGAGCCCACCGAAGGGGTCGACCTGATGGCCGACCGGCGCAACGACGCGTTTAAAACGGGGTTTGAACGGTACCGTAACAACACCATCGACCACAGCACGACGGCTGGCTTTCGCAACCTCTGCAACGGCCCCGGCAAACTGACAATTGCCCTAGGCATCAGTCGGCAGCGCGACAACAACAGTTCGCTCGTTACTGGCTCGATCTACATCCGGGGTCCTGTCCGGACTGACTTCGACATGGTCACGACCACACGTATCGGTCTGACGCAGGGCGTTGATTTACCGTACCGATACTACATCAACGGCAATTCGTTCGTCAGCAAAAAGTAGTGACTGATTGCCTGACTGGCTACCTGTTTGTCTAGTCCTGGCGTAATTTGTAAACACCGTAGCCGGTACAGGGCGTTGCCACCCAATGAGGTCTCCATTCCTGATTCTGTCGCAACAGCGGTCGTTGCGGTACGGCGCGTTTTTTTACCTGTACGTTATGCAGGGGTTACCGTCAGGTTTTGCGCTAACAGCCGTTACCAATTACCTGACGGCCGAAGGGCTGACTCCGCAGGCACTGGCTAGCTTCGGGGTTATCGTTGGGTTGCCGTGGGGGTTTAAGTTTCTTTGGGGACCACTCGTCGACCGGTTTCAGGCATCGGCAATGGGGCGTCGCCGACCGTGGGTATTGGGTGCTCAGGTCATGGCCCTGCTGGCGTCGGGCGGCATCTTATTCATCCGTAATCCCGTTGCGCAGTTTTCGATGCTGGCTGGTGCCTTCATGCTGCACGGCGTCTTTGCGTCCCTACAGGATGTAAGCGTCGATGCGCTGGCCATTTCGACGGTACCGCCGACCGAGCGGGGCCGGGCCAACGCCTTTATGAAGGGCGGTATGGTCGTGGGGCAGGCTATCGGGGCAGCCGGACTGGCGTATCTCCTTCGCAATGGCGGTTTTCACCTGGCGGCTCTGGTACAGTCGCTTGTATTGCTGGCGTTTACAGCCCTCACCTTTTTCATTCGCGAACAGCCGGGCGATGCATTTTTTTCGCTGAAACGACGAGTTCCCACGCCAGACGACGCAATCAGTATCGATACGACTAATGAGCCAACTGTATCCCCTCCCGACTGGTCGTTTGGCCCCTTGCTAAGAACGTTGGTTCGCGCCATTCTGACGCCCCGCCCACTGGCCATCTTCGGAGCTATCGCGCTGGTTTTTATCGGTGAGCGGCTATTTCAACGGGCTTATTACATCCACCTCATCCGGCAGGAGGGCTGGACTGATACAGCCGTGTCGGTGTTGAGCGGTACCTACGGCACGCTGCTGGCGGTTGCCCTGGCGCTGCTGGGTGGGTGGCTGGCCGATGCCATTGGCGCGCAGCGTATGTTGCTGGGTACAATGCTGGGCATGGCGGTGCTCCACATTGGTTTTTCACTGGCGGCTTCCTCATGGGCTGATCCAGCGGTAGCTACGGCCGGGCTCATCGTGCGGCAAACGCTCGAACCTATCTTCAGCATTGCGGCCCTGCCCATGCTAATGAGTTTGTGTCGGCGCGGGATCGAAGGGTCACAATTCGCGTTTTATATGGCGATCAGTAATCAGGCCGACGTGGCCGGTATCTTTCTGGCGGGACAGCTACAGCCATTCGTTGCTACGTCGGTACTTGGTGTTGGCTGCGGAGTACTGATGCTTATAGCGGCCCTGCTGCTGTGGCTAACGCTCCGACACCCACAGTAACAAATGACTCTGACAGTCTGACTAACCTGACCAGTTACTTTTTCAGGTAGCGCACCAGATCGCTGATCGAGCGGATACCGAGTTCGTGCGCCTGCTGACGGCGCATCATCAGCGCGTAGCTATTACTAAATCCAAGTGGTTTCTCCCAGCGCAACTGGTAGTTGACAGCAAACCGTTTTTTTACGAACGAATACACCGAGTCTGCCTGCATCGGCAGCGCTTTCAGTACATGCGCCGGGGGTTGCAGGATCACGAGTAAGCCGGTACCGGTGTATTCCGGGTAAAAATCGATGGCTCCGGTACGTAACGCATCAAAACAGATTTGCGTACCCCCCAACCCGGTTTTCGTCACGACCCGCAAGTTGGTTTGCCCCTCGATCAGTTGCCGGTAGATTTCAGCCAGTATGTATTGTTCCGTGAATACTTTCGACCCCATCACCACAGTCTGCGCCCGATCACCCGGCGTTGGCGTTTTGTACAGACCCGCCCGTTGCAGAAAGAGCCGCGCTACCGCTTCCGGTGCCTGCTTTCGGTAATCAGCCTCGTAGTTGAGCGTCGTCATGACAGAGTCCGTTAGCCGACCGGCCAGTTTATCCAGAGCAGGCCCTAATTCGGGATAACGGTCAAGCGCAGCCTGTCGCACGACGGGAGCTGCATCGTAGGGCGGAAACGCGTGCCGATCATCGGTCAGCACGAGCAGATCGAAGGCTTTGATCCGTCCATCCGTCGAGTAGCCGCTGATCAGATCGACCTGCCCCCGGCGGATCGCTTCGTACATCAGATTCTGGTCGATCAGTTTAGGCGTCAGCCGTAGCCCGTACGTTTGCTGCAAACCCGGATAGCCGTCAGCCCGGCCGTAAAACTCATGCGCAAATCCCGCTACCAGCTTATCACCACTGCGCGACAGCAACGCAAAACCAGACAACACGGGCAGTAGCCCCACAAACACCAGCCCGCCGACGCGCATCCGCCGACCCGACTGCCGTTGCAGCCACGCCAGCGACGCATCGAATCCAACAGCAAGTAAGGCCGCCGGAATCGCCCCGGCCAGAATCATGCTCGTATTGCTCAGCGCAATGCCACCGAAAATAAACTCGCCCAGTCCACCAGCCGCTACGTAAGCGGCCAGCGTCGCGACGCCCACATTGATAACCGTCGCCGTTCGGACCCCGGCAAACAGCACCGGCAACGCCAGCGGCAGTTCGACTTTCGTCAGAATCTGGTTTTCGGTCATACCCACACCACGGGCCGCATCTTTCACCGACGGGCTTACCTCTGTAATGCCCACGTAGGTGTTGCGGATGATTGGTAGCAGCGCGTACAGGAACAGCGCCACCAGCGCCGGGCCGATGCCAATACCTAACACCGGAATCAGAAAGCCCAGCAGGGCCACGCTTGGAATCGTTTGTAACACCCCGGCCACACCCAGCGTCGTACTGGCCAGCCGCGTATGGCGGGCAATGAAAATACCGGTTGGCACCCCGATCAACAGGGCCAGCAGCAGTGAAACGAACGTCAGCCCGATGTGGGTCAGCGTCTGGCGAAAGAGTTGATCGGCATGGTCGCGAACGAAAGTAAAAAAGTCGGTCATCCGTGTAGCGGGCGGGGCTTATCATCCAGAAAATCGCGGACGAAGTCGTTCACCGGATTAGCCAGCAGGTTGTCGGGCGTATCGATCTGCACGATTCGTCCTTTATCCATCAGCGCGATACGATCGGCCAGTTCAAGGGCTTCGCTGACATCGTGGGTGACCAGCACCACCGTCGTTTCGCTCAGTTCACTCAGTCCAAACAACTCGCGCCGAACGTGCCGACGCGTAAACGGGTCGAGCGCCCCAAACGGCTCGTCCATCAGGACTACCGGGGGGCGGGCCGCCAACGCCCGGGCCAGACCCACACGCTGCCGTTGGCCACCGCTTAATTCGGCCGGGTAGCGATTCAGGCTGCTGTCGGGAAGTTGAAGCTTGGCGATCAGTTCGCGGGTTCGGCGGTCGATATCGTCCAGATTCCAGCCCAGCAGTTTCGGCACCGTAGCAATAGCCTCTGCAACAGTATAGTGCGGAAACAACCCACCATCCTGAATAACGTAACCGATCCGTCGGCGCAAGTCGGGTGCAGATTGCTGCTGGATGTCTTTCCCGTCGATAGAGACAGTACCACTGTCGGGTTCGACCAGTCGATTCATCATCCGTAACGTAGTTGTTTTGCCGCAGCCACTCGTACCGAGCAGCACGAGTATTTCGCCAGCCGCCACCGACAGCGACAGATCATCAACGGCTTTGAAATCGCCAAACTGCCGGGTCAGACGGACAACGTCGATCATTCGTTTGTTATCTGAACCCCTTTCCAGAAGGCCACCCGATCTTTGATCTGGCTGGCGGCCGGTTTGGGATCAGGGTAATACCAGGCGGCATCCGCATTGGCCTTTCCGTCGACCGTCAGTGTGTAATACGATGCAACGCCTTTCCATGGGCAGGTGGTATGGGTCGTGCTATCCGTGATCAGTTCAGCCCGAACCGCTTCCTTTGGAAAATAATGGTTATTTTCAACCACAACCGTATCGTTACTTTCGGCAATTACCTGCCCGTTCCAAACCGCTTTCATAATGGACGTTTTTATTGTCTGTCTATACGTAAAACTTCGTTAACTGGTATAGCACCCATATAATGAAACTGCCACGCATCGTTTGCAGAATCAATGCACACAGCTACCAGTCTGGCGTATAAACAGACAATCGATTCGCTTGTTCAGGCAAACCCACATTCCAGGAGAATACAGTTTTTCTACTTAATTTACTTATTATATAATTAGTAAACTTATAACACTCTATTCTGTCGATATAACACCAGTTAAGAACTGATTTATTAACATATGCAGCCTTGTACAGCAAATAAGGTCAGATATATCACGTATTGTATAAGAAATATATGAACTATTGCTTATGGTCTGCTACCTACCGTTTAGGATATTTTCTAGTTTTAACCTGGTTTTTATATTTGAGTATTTATACCTAATTTCTTGCTCATTTTCTACAGAGTCACGTTTCAAATTATCTACTGATAATCAGTAGATTACAATACGTAAAAAGTGTCATTATTGATTTTTAACATATAGCCAGAACGAGTCTCAGACGGAGTATGTCGATTCCGCGAGACTCTAAATTGTGTAACCAAATCAGTAACCTTGAAAAGAGTTACTAGTCCTAACTACTGAAGACCCATTAATACAATACTGAACTTACCGTACTGATGAATACGAAACCGCGCCTGCTAATTGTTGATGGAAATCCTTACATAGCTGGCATACTTGTTCAAAACCTGAAAACCGACTTTCACATTTCAGTAGCAAATACCGGGCCAGAAGCTGTCAGACTGCTCACGCAGGGCAATCATTACGACTGCGTACTGACCGAACTGAACCTGCCTTTTTTTGGCGGTCTGGACCTGACAAAGCTCATTCGTGGAAACCGGTTTATCCGCAATACACCGGTAATGGTGCTATCCGGCGCCACTGACAGTGATACACGTATCAACTGCCTGAACAGCGGAGTCGATGATTTCCTGTTAAAACCGTTCAATCCGCTCGAAGTACGCGCCAAACTGCACGCGCTGCTGCGCCGGTCGGCATTACCGGCTTACGAAACAGCCTTTTCCCAGCCTGTTCCGGCTCGATTGTTGCCCGACATCAAGACGTTTTGGCAACAGAAAACACGCGTTTTATCGCTTATCCGGCGCAGTGAGCCCATCAAGCAGAGTGCCTGATCGATGAGCATACAGGACGACGAAAGCAGGAGAGTTTTACACACTCCGTAGTATAAATCCGGATAGAGTCGCGTATCAACTGTTCACCAAAACAGTGCTTTTATTTACTAAGCGCCTTGTTTGTGAACGCAACCGTACCTTCCTGTTTACTACTAATCGAGTCTGACAATGTCCTGGCCAATCAGATTACCACGCTGGCCGAAGAGCGCTGCCCCGTCGTACGGCGGGGGAATGCTGATGAAGCCGGACAGTGGCTACGCGATCACGCTGGTGTCGTTCTTATTGTGACCGATCCGCACAATGCCCAACCGGTAACGAAGCTGCTCATGAACAACGCTGGTCTACGACACGTCCCTGTTCTGATCACACAATCGCAACAGACCGCTGATCTGGCTCACAATCTACCTCGCCACAACATCACTGATTTACTGGACTTTACAGAAGAGTCTGACAGCTGGCAGACGAAGATTAACCATTACATTGACTTGAATACGCAACTATCTGCAGCATCGTATACCAGCCCGGTACCAGCCTATTTCCAGTTTCGGTTGCCCTGGTGGAAGCGGGGTATCGATATTGCCGTATCGCTATCAGCGTTACTGGTACTATCGCCCCTGATGCTGGTTGTGGCTTTATTGATAAAACTCGATTCAAAGGGCCCAATCCTGTACAAATCGGCACGGGCCGGCACCAATTTCAGGATCTTCGATATGTATAAATTTCGGACCATGAAAGCCATGGCCGACCGTTTACTCAAAGATCTGAAGGATCACAATATCTATGCCAAAACTCCTGAACAGTCGGAAAGCGACGTTAACGGGCAGGATTACCGGTGCGAACAGTGTCAGCTGTTACAGATTAGCTGCCGTCAGCCGCTCGTCGAAGAGCATCAGACAGTGTGCGAAAAAAAGTACCTGACCGACTTCGAGGATGCGGCCAAGTTTATGAAGTTTCGTAACGATCCGCGCATTACCCGGCTCGGTACGTTTCTCCGCAACAGCAGCATCGACGAATTGCCGCAATTACTCAACATTTTGTTTGGTGATATGTCGCTGGTGGGCAACCGGCCATTACCGCTTTACGAAGCGGAGAAACTAACGACCGATGAATCGGCGCAGCGGTTTGCCGGGCCAGCCGGCCTGACGGGCCTGTGGCAGGTAAAGAAGCGGGCCAAAGGTGAGGGGCCCGTTACCGATAGCGAACGCATCGCTCTCGACATTGAATACGCCACTACATTCTCGTTTAAAACCGATATGTATATTATCTGGCAGACTCTATTCAGCGTATGGCAGAAGGAGAACGTCTGACCGGCCTCGTTCCGCTGGTGTCGATCATTACGATCAACTACAATCAGGCAGAAGTAACCCGGCAGTTTCTGGACTCATCGCGGCTACTGACACATGCCAACGTCGAGATTATCGTTGTTGACAACGCATCGCAGCCGTCGCTCAGCAGCAGCATCGATACGAGTCAGTATCCGAATGTGCAGGTCATTCGTAGCGAACAGAATCTCGGCTTCACGGGCGGTAACAATCTGGGGATCGCCAATGCCAACGGCGCGTATTTCTTTATCGTCAACAACGACACTGAACTCAACGCCGATCTGCTGACCGAACTGCTGAAACCGTTCGCAGCCGACGAGCGGATCGGCGTCACCTGCCCTAAAATCCGGTTTTTCAGCAATCCTTCGCTGGTGCAGTACGCGGGCTACAACCCGATGAATATGCTGACCGGTACAGCCGTGCCCGTGGGTTATAAGCTACCCGACGATTCCAGCTACGATCAGCCCGGCCCGACGGCATTCGCCCACGGTTGTGCCATGCTGGTGAAGCGGGCCGTAATCGACAAGGTAGGGCGGTTTGCCGAGCGGTTTTTTCTGTATTACGAAGAACTCGACTGGTCGCAGCGTATCCGCGATGCAGGTTTTATTATTCAGTATCAACCATCGGCCTACATCTTGCATAAGGAGTCGATGTCGGTGGGGGAATTCAGTCCGCTAAAAACGTACTACCTGACCCGCAACCGGATTCTGTTTATGCGTCGGCACTGTAATCCGGCGCAGAAGCTTATTTTTTACTTATTTTTTGCGGGTTGTGTACTGCCCAAGCACCTGGCTACCTACGTGCTTAGCGGCAAACGGCAACACGCGCGGGCGTTCGTACGGGGGGTGTGGTGGAACCTTCGCTCGGCCAGTACCTCGCCCGTTTAATTCGTAAACCTAGTATCCGAATGACCTTACTATATTCGCTGGCTGCCGTGCTGTTCTGGGGGCTGGCTTTTGTTGTTTTTTATACCTACCTCGGCTACGGCATCGTCATCTGGGTACTGGTACGATTGCGCCAGGGCCATGCAACGCCCCCCGCCGAGCCGACGGAACCGCTGCCCAGCGTAACGATGATCGTACCGGCTTACAATGAGCGGGATTATCTGCCCGCCAAACTCGATAACTGCCTGGCGCAGACGTATCCGGCTGATAAGCTGAACCTGCTGTTTGTGATCGAGGGATCAACCGACGGGTCGGCGGAATACCTGGCGAGCCGGCAGGCCGACATACCGGGTTTGGCCGTACTGTCGGGCACGGAGCGGCTCGGTAAGATTGTGGCGATGAACCGGGCAATGCAGCAGGTAACGACCGACATCACCATTTTTACCGACGCCAACACGACGCTCAACCTCGAAGCCATCAGTCGGCTGGTAGCCCGCTTTGCGCCCGCTACGGTGGGGGCCGTTACGGGCGAAAAACGCATCAGCACCGAGGGAAAGGAATCGGCCGCGGGTAGTGGCGAAGGGTTGTACTGGCGCTACGAATCATTCCTGAAAAAGATGGACGCTCAGTTGTATACCATCGTGGGGGCGGCTGGCGAGTTGTTTGCCGTACGAACGGCCCTCTACGAACCTGTTGAGTCCGACACACTCCTGGACGATTTTATTATTTCGCTGCGCATTGCCCAGCGGGGCTACCGCGTCGAGTACGCACCTGATGCCTACGCACTGGAACGTCCCTCCCACTCCGTCGACGAAGAAACCAAGCGGAAAATTCGGATTGCGGCCGGTGGTTTTCAGGCCATCCGTCGACTGGCTCCGCTGCTATCCGTGGGTCGCTACGGCTGGCTGAGTTTTCAGTATATCTCGCACCGGGTGCTGCGCTGGGCCGTGACACCGTTCTGCCTGCCATTGCTGTTGCTGCTCAATCTGCTGCTGCTCACGAACCCGGCTGGGTCAATGCTGTGGACGGGCCTGTTCTGGGCGCAGGTCCTGTTTTACCTGGCAGCGGGCATCGGTTACGTGCTGGAAAATCGGCAGACGCGCTGGAAGCTGACCTTCGTGCCGTTTTATTTTGTGTTTATGAACGTGTGCGTACTGGCGGGGTTTGTACGTTACCAGCGGGGTGGCCTATCGGGCAAGTGGGAAAAGTCTCGACGGGCTATCTGATTTTTGCCGTAATTTCGTCAGTCCATTTTCGTTGCTTTATCTGTCACTATTCCCATGGCCGAACAACTCGCTCACCTTGCCGATCAACTCCGCGACAGCCGCTGGTTTTACGGCGTACTGAGCGTTTTTGTGGCCCTGCTGACGGGCTGGCTCATTGGCACGTTTGGTGTGTTGGGGGGCGCGGTGATGGTCGTGCTGCCGCTGGGGCTTGCGGTGTTCATCGGCATTCTGATCGAGCCTAAATTTGGTTTGCTGATTTACGTTACGCTCAGTTTTCTGATTGGCTTTACCCGATTCGTGCCGGGCGATGCCCCGCTGGGACTCGCACTCGATGCGGTACTGGTGCTGACGCTGATGGCGACGTTTCTGAACGGGAAGCAGATGAACTGGAAACGGTTGCGGACACCGATATTCTATTTCATGGCGATCTGGCTGTTTTACAGCATTCTGGAGTATTTTAACCCCGAAGTACCGAATCCCGTAGCCTGGTTCTACAAAGTACGATCGATTGCCTTTAGCTGGTTTCTGATCGCTATCCTGACGCTCGTTATGCCGATCACCCGGCGGGATATCCTGTGGTTCCTACGGATGTGGATCGGCTGGTCGCTGGTGGCGGCTTTCTGGGCTTTCAAGCAACATTACATCGGCCTGGCCAACGCGGAAGTTCAGTGGCTGGCGGCAGGAGCGGCCAAAACGCACATGCTCTGGGGGCAACTGCGCTGTTTTTCGTTCTACTCCGATGCGGCTCAGTTCGGGGCTGAAATGGCCGGTGCCACGCTTATCACCATCATACTGCTCACATCGACCCATTCGGCTTTGCACCGGCTGATCTACGTTGGGCTGCTACTGATTTTCTTCTGGGCGTATGCGCTGTCGGGTACGCGCAGCGCGCTGTTTGTGCTGCTGGGCGGTATTCTGGCGTTTATCGCGCTGCGCCGGAGTCTCAAAACGATCATGTGGGGGGTTGGCATCCTGGCTCCGATCATGGTTATTCTGCTGTTTACCCACATCGGCGACTCGAACTACCAGATCTGGCGAATGCGTACGGCCCTGCACCCGAAAGAGGACGCATCGTTTATGGTACGGATTGAAAATCAGCAGCGGCTGAAAGCGTACATGAAAGACCTGCCCTTCGGTGCGGGACTGGGTACGTCGGGCTCGTGGGGGGCTCGCTTTGCGCCTTATCACCCGGCCGCGCAGATTCCGCCGGATAGCTGGTACGTTGAACTCTGGATCGAAACGGGTATCGTTGGTACCATCCTGTACATATTGATGCTGATTGCGATACTCTCCATTGGCACCTATCAGATCTGGCAGCTTAACGATCCCTGGCTGCGAACGACCATGATTATCTTTCTGGCCGAATTTTTCGGCATCTGCGTCATGAGTTATTCCAATGCCACGCTCGGGCAGTTTCCAACGAGTACATTACTGAGTATCACGTCTGTGCTATTCACGACCTGTTACCGATGGGACCTCGGTTCGTCAACTACCAACCGGTTCCAATCCGCTCCCGGCTTCAACACCGCTTCGCCGACGCGCTAACTCATGACTAATTTCGACAGTATTATCTGCGTCGGCCAGACCCCCTGGGAGGGCGATTTTCAAAAAGCCATTGTTCAGCTTATGGGCGAACTCGCCGTTCGGCATCGTGTGCTGTACGTCGACTATCAGTACACGCTGAAAGATCTGGCTATGGGTCTGCTCAACAAACAGGCGGTCCCCGTCGGACCGCTGACCAGCCGTACCAGGGCACTCACCACCAAAAAACTGGCGACCGGCGCGGAAGTGTGGGTGTGGCAACCACCTGTTATGCTGCCCATCAACTGGATGCAGCCCGCTCCGCACGACCGGTTTATTCAGCGTAATGTGGGGATGCTGGTGCGGGGGCTTCGCAGCGTGATGAATCAGTTAGACATGCGTCAACCACTGGTTATCAACGGCATGAATCCCGTCTTTGGTCTGCCGATGCTTGGCCGACTCAACGAGCGCGGTACGATCTACTACTGTTTCGATGAAATTGCGGCCAGCGCCTGGATGGGTCGCCACGGTGGTCGCTACGAGCCCGACTATCTCCGGCGTGTCGATGCTGTTGTCGCGACGTCCGACGCACTACACGATACCAAAGCGAAGTTCCAGCCCAACGCCTTCTGCGTGAAGAATGGGGTTAATTTCGAGCTGTTTCACCAGGCCCGACTGCTGGCCGATGCACAGCCCCCCAGTCGGCCGGTGGTAGGCTATCTGGGTACGGCAGACAACCGGGTAAACATCGATCTGGTCGAGCATAGCGTACGCACCATGCCTGACGTGGTGTTTCGCTTTGTGGGTGAAGTACCGGAGCCAGCCCTGACGCAGCGACTGTCGGCATACCCGAATGTCGAGTTTGTGCCACCCCATCAGCCACATCAGCTACCCGCGTTGCTGGCGCAGATGACGGCAACCATGATTCCGTACGTCTGTAACGCGCATACCAAAACGATTTATCCGCTGAAGATCAATGAATATCTGGCGGCCGGCTTGCCCGTCGTATCGACGTCGTTCGCAAACCTGAATGATTTTACGGGGATTATCGAACTGGCCGACACGCCTGAAGCGTTTGCCGATGCGTTGCGCCGGGCCCTCGATGATACCAGCCTGACTACCCAACGTCAGCGCGTTGCTACGGCCAGGGCTAACTCGTGGGCGCGACGGGCCGAGGAGTTCGAAGCAATTATTGCGCAGTTATAGCCACCGGAGCTACCGGTTTGTCAGTCGATCCGGCTACCCATTGGCGGGTCGTTTCGTCGTAACGACGCAGGACGCGGGCCGGATTGCCGCCGACCACCGTAAACGGTAGCACGTCGCGGGTGACGACGCTCCCCCCCGCCACGACCGAATGCCGTCCCACCGTTACCCCGGCCACAATCGTTACATTGGCCCCAATCCAGCAGTCGTCTTCCAGCACGATGGGTTTGGTGACGGTTGGCTGGTAGCGAATGGGCGTTTCGATATCGTCGTACACGTGGTTTAGCCCCGACATCACCACGTGCTGCGCAATGATAATGTTGTTGCCCAGCGTGACGGGGCCAATCACAACCGCCCCCAGCCCCAGGTGACAGTGATGCCCGATCCGTACATCGCCGACACCGTTGTTCACTACGCTGAAATCTTCGATTGTACTGCCCGCCCCCAGTTGGAATGCATTGAATGGCACAACGTCCATCCGTACGGACCGGCGAACCCGCGCTGACGCCCCCCGCTTATGAATCAACGGGTTAACGAACCAGCTTACCCATTGACGGGGACGGGCCTGCTCAGGCCGGATCAGCAGGTGGTGTACAAACCGCTTGAGCGCCGGTCGGTTGTCCAGGTATTGTTTCAGATCCATACAGTCGGATAGTAAGGTGGTACAGGGCGGGCTTAAATACGAAGCCAGGAAGCCGGAATCAGATCGGTGGTGTTCCAGTCGGGTTTGTTACGGAACCAGTTGCGGGGGGCAATAACCAGTTTGTCGGGCCGGGGGTTGAGCCAGGCACCCCACCAGCTAAACGAACTATTGGCGATGACGTGATGATGGCACAGACTCATCAGTTGCAAATCATCGACGTCGGCATCGGGACCGCTGTTGCGGACGTACACGTGCGGGCTGCTCAGGTGCAGGTTGTCGGCCACCCAGTCGGGGTCGTCGCTGAACACAAAGAAACGCGCGTCGGGCAGACGACGGTTCAGTTCCGCCAGAGCCGCCCGATAATAGTCGAGCCCGACGAAGCCGAACGACTGACTGAATTCGGGGTGGTTGACGTAGTCGCCCCGGCGGATGTGAACCGATACCGGGCAGGCCGTCTGTGCGATCTGATCGGCATAACCGGCAAAGTCGACACCCGGCGTTCGCCGGAAGGTTAATTCCCGGCGCACGGCTTCGGCACTATCCAGAAAATACCGTTCCGACTGCCAGAACCCTTCCAGCGTAATCACGGCCGAACTGGCCTGTTCCACCACCGGATCGACGTGAAACTGCTGCTCCTGCACGAAGTGGAAAATTGGTTTCAGTGTACGGTTAGGCAGCAGTTTCGTCAATTTCGAGACGTAGAGATACGGCGAGGTGTTCAGCACACTGTAGCGCGTGTTGAACCGGTCGAGCTTAAACGTGCGTAGGGTATCGGTGTCGTACGCCTGTTGATAGTAACTCAGGTCGATGTACAGCGATGCGTTGTTTTTCTGCGCTAGATGACGAGCCAGGGCGTACTGAAACAGTTGATTTCCAAGGCCACTCGTGATGCGGGCAATAATCATACTGTGCTTAGTTGTACTGTTGCTCAACCAATTGAATCACCTCTTCGGGGGTTCTGGCGTGGTGAATAGCCGCGCCTGACAGGGCCGGGAAAATGGTGTTGTACTCATCGAAATGATGCTCCATCCCCCCGCCGGGCCGCGACAGAATAATATTTGTTCCTTCGAAGTAGCTGGCTAACGCAGCCGTTCCGCCGTGCATGGAAATAAATCGGTCGCAGTTGGCGTAAACCATCAGTTGCAGGTGATTGAAGCTGCTGACCTGCTCGCGGTGTTGCTCGTGCAAATCATTCATCAGCAGCACGTCAGGATGGTTTTCGCGTAGCCAGGCATGCTCACCCAGATCCATAATTTCGCTATTGTCGAGCACGATCTGCGACGACAGCGGTCGGTTATAAATGATCTGATACGTGGGTTTACAATGGCTGATGATGCGATCGAGCGTCGGAATATCGAGGAAATTACGGGGCGGGCCGTCCCACTCGATGTTGTATTTGTTGGCAATCACAAGCAGTGGCTTGTCGTACCGGAACAGCTCGTTGCGGTAGTGCGCTTTGAGCGGGACCCGTTTCCACTTCGAGAAATCGAAGGTGGGGCTGTGGGTCATGTTGGGTACGTCGTAGTAATCGTAGCCCGCCTGCCATACCCGCTTGTCGTGCATTTCGAGGTGGTCGGGGCTGAAGAAATAGAACGGTTTGGTATTGGTGCAGGAGATCGTTTGTTTAAGCGTCCCGTTGCAGTGGTGCCAATAGGCGAAAGGCAGTACGTAGCGCAGCTCCTGATCGAATTCGCCGTGGTAGTCGATTACCTTATACGGTTGTTTGCGCCCGTAGTCAGCCTGGTAAAACCGAAGCTGATTTAACCGACAGTAGTAATTATCGCGTACGAAATACCGCAGATCCTTGCGGATACGGGGGTAGTTCAGGGTAGCTACTACGTATAAAAATTTAAGAACCAGTCGCTGCATAGGACACACGTACAAAACGTGCCGGTAAAGAATCAGACGTTAAAAAGTGCTTATATGACCGGCCAACGGGATCGAAGTCACGCCCACTCCAGGTTTGTCTGCAAATCAGATGCCGTTAGTCGATAAAAGACGATTGGTGTATCGGTCGGCTGGTAGGCCAGGGCCGCCGGATGCGCTGAATCGACCGCAAAACTCTGTACCTGCCAGTCCCTATCGGTCAGTCCGGGTGGTAGCCGTGACCGGCCGTCCAGAGACGGTATCGCCCGCAGGTCGTCGACCAGCCCGCGCCCGATGCCTTTCAGGAGCGCTTCCTTACGGGTCCATAACCGCAGGAATACCCCGGCCGGCTCTACGTCGGCCCGCACCCGTATCTGCTCATCCGGGCTGCACACCGTCGGCAGCAGTGTGTCGATGGGCAGGTCAGGCCGGGTGTTTTCTACATCGATACCAATGGGATGCCGGTCGACGGCCAGTAGCACCCAATCGCCTGCGTGGGTGAGGTTGATATGCCAGCCTGTATGAACTGCCAGATCAGGCTTGCCATACGGACCCGTTTCCAGTGGAACGGCCCGCGCCGGATACCCTGTCAGCCCCGCCCCGACCCAGCGTACCAGCAGGCGCCCGTACAGAAACCGCAGCCGGTCGGCGGATTGCCGATACCGGTCAGCCCGGCGGAGGTCGTCAGGTGTTAGCCCAGCCAGCAGTGTAGCGGGTGGCTGGGACAACTCAGCCACAGACAGACAGATAACCGCCGGGCCTACCGGGCGGTGGTCACCGATGCTACCCCAGTCGGGCGGGTCGCCGATCATACAATTTACCCACGCCATTCGCAGAAATTCACCAATTTTCGGTAAAAGTAACGGAGCAGCCGCACCCAGCCTACACCAGCCGTTTACACGATAACTTAATTAGGCAAATCGGTGACGATGCCTTTGACACACCGTCATAAAAAGGTATATGAATGCCCAAGTCCATCGAAGTGGTACACTAAGTAGATTTATCAGACCACTACTACTGGTTTGGCTGGTTATCGCTGGCACGACGCTGATTGCCCGGGCTCAGTCGTGCACGGGTGGCCCCCCCGAGCTGACAATCGATGAAACGTTTGGGCGGGTGGGTTCGCCATCGTCACTCAGCAACCGAACCCGCTATCAGATCACGACCATTACCTGCCCCCTCGATGGGGAATACGCACTGGCCGATCACGTCGACGGAACCTGTTACAACAACCTCTGGCACGCCGTTCCGCAGGACCACACGCCGGGTGACACGCGCGGGCTGATGATGATCGTCAATGGCTCCCAGGGCGCGGGCGAGGTGTATACCCAACCGGCAACGGGCCTGTGTGGCCAGACAACCTACGAATTTTCGCTGTGGGGTATCAACCTGCTGCGGCCGGGCATCTGCACGAATCCACTCCTGCCCAATCTGACGTTACGCGTGGAAGCCGCCGATGGCACCGTATTGCAAAGCATCGACTTCGGCTCGATTCCGCAAAGCAGCAGCCCAACCTGGCAACGGTTCTCAACCTTATTTACCACGCCCGGCTCAACGCAGGGCGTCGTGATCAAACTCATCAACAATCAGGGCGACGACGGCTGCGGCAACGATATGGCCATCGACGACGTACAGGTGAGGCAATGCACGTCGTGTCCGCCAAGCCCGGTATTTATACCCGATGCGTTTACCCCCAACAGCGACGGAACAAACGACGTGCTGCGCGTTTTTGCAACCAATATCGCGTCATTCACAATGACCGTGTTCGACCGCTGGGGAAGCCCGATTTTTTATACCAATACCACGGATCGTTTCTGGGACGGCCTGCACAGTGGGCAACCCTGTGCGCCGGGCAGCTACAGTTGGTTACTGACTTACCAACAGGTGGGAGCCGACCCCAATAATGCGCCTATCGTCCAACGAGGTCAGGTCATGCTGACGCGGTGACGAGGGGCTTTTGCGTAGACTAACCCACCCGGACAACCCACCGGGTTATACTTGATGTAAGATGAGAAAGCTGTTTGTTACAGCGGTAGTCATGCTGGTCGGACTATTGCTGTTTACGTACTGGCCTCAGTCGCTATTGGCGTCGGGCAGTGCGCGCCCACCGGTGGCCGATGCCGGAAAGATTCCGATTGCGGGCCCCCGCTGGTACCAGCTCAACAACGTCAGCACCGGGCTGAATGGCCTGTTTGACGGCAAAACGGACGAAGAGGTCAACACGGGC
>Ga0160428_1000053_pt1 | contig 147999 bp, 131 predicted proteins | sample SolpanmetagenomM_FD_108198 | JGI IMG/M metagenome (GOLD analysis project Ga0160428, IMG submission 108198) | Solar panel surface microbial communities from Lawrence Berkeley National Laboratory, California, USA - M | ecosystem: Engineered > Built environment > Solar panel > Unclassified ... | reverse complement strand
ATCCATATCCATCTTTATCGTCAATGACATCACCATCTCTTTTCAATCCGCCTGTTCGTGACAGGACGTCCATTTGCACGAGGCGCTCGTTGAGTGCAAGTAATACATGTCTATTAACGCGAACGAGCAGACGATCTACAAGTTCGAAACGGTCGAACAGCGGAACGATCTTCGTTTCATAGAATGAAAACTGATCTTTTGCAGAAGCGATGAATGGTTTGTTTTTATGTAATCGAAGAAGGAAATCATCCGGCCTGAACTCGAGACTGTGATCAAGGTCTGTCAAAGACTGGTTTCGTGCGGGTGTTTGGTGATTAGGCGCGGATGTGATGCGAAAGAGAATGTTTGCGTTTCCTTCGGCGAGATAGGTTAATTGGATAGGATACGCGTGTGAATCTATTTTGTCACTTGGAGTAATGGAACCTGATGGTTTATCGGTTTCAGTCAAGGTGATTTGTTGCGGGAGTAAAGTTTCTCTATCGAACCATATGAAAGCAGATGTTTTTAGCATGATAATAATGATGGTGAAGTTTGTGTTATTTCACATTTCAATCGAACATGTCAAGGTTATAGGACTGATATTGATTTATAGTCCATTTTGGATCATTCTACAAGTCATCCTTTGACCTTGTTGTCCAGAGAATAAGCCAGCATACAAAGTAAATCCTTGATATAAATGGTTATTGTTTTGATGGACGATGTATTGGCAGGTCTGATAGGTCTGACGTCATGTAATCAACACTCATGCCACAATCATGGTAAAACATAAAAGATTGAACAATTACCAATTAATCAATTCTAGACATCTATCAGATCTAATAGCTTCAAAATGCTTTGTACACACTTTAGAAGATGCCAAATAAACGACCATATCATCGTCATATCATAAATACCAAAACATAAAAATAAATCCTCATCACTTTCTTCGTCTCCTCCCGTTTTCATCTTCACTTTGACCTCCTCCTAGAAAATCACCCGTCAATCTCCTCAAGAAATTCCCAGCACTACCCTTGCCTGCAAGCATGTCTTGAATCTTTTCCATCACAGCGTCGTCACGTTCGGGCACTCTACGCCCTTCATTGTCGAATCTGGCCGGAAGATCTTCTGTATCATCCGAATCATTTTCCACCGCTGATGACTTTTTGTGAGGTCGAGTGGAAGATGGTCGCCCGTTGTGATTGTAGTCGTCATAGTCGTCATGTCTTCTTTGATCTTGTCGACGTCTACTATAATACCTTTCATTGTTTCTGCCAGAAGAATTTCCATAATGTCCATCGGAATTATCACCAGACGTATGACCGTCACTGGCACGCGTAGATCCATAACCTCGATCGTCGTCGTCGTCGTCTTCTTCATGATCATCATCATAATGAGCTTGTCTCTGACGACGGCGACGGCGATGGTTGTGACGATCTTCACCTGATGATTCACCATGAACTGGTGGTTGTGAAGATAACACGGAACCGGGAACATCAAAAGCCACAGACTTATTGCCTCGAGGAGTTCTCATACCGTCATCCATTACTAAAAATAAAAAAGTTAGCAAATTCTTGCTCAATTGAAATATTAATGGTCCAGCTGGGAAAAAGACGCACCGTCTTCTACAGTGCTGGGGCCAGGATCGGCACTCACATTTTGTGGACCACGATACCTGGAGTCGTAGTTTTGTTCATGTGTCGGAGGTGGATCGAATCGCATATCGCCGGCATAAGTGTCTGTTGGTGTATATTGACTGTAGCGTTGATCTGGTTGAGGAGCGGCAGATCTTGGAATTCCAGCTGCTTGAGGATGATAATCAGCGGGATTATAAGGAGCATATTCGGTGGGACCGAAACTAGTATTGCCCGGAGGTGGTGGAAAACTATTCGACTGTGGGTAATAATCCTGTGGACTTGTAAAGTTTGCATTTGGTCCCATTGGTGGTGGTGTATATGGTTCTTGATTCTGACCATAAGAAGCTTCTTCCTCTTCTCGACCTGTGATATAGTTAGCATTCACCGGTGGTGTTCAATATGAATGGTAATTAACACGTACGTCTTCGTTCTCTTTCAGCTCTTTTACGCTCTTTACTCTTCGTATATTGATGAGCGGCAACACCTGCAACACCTGCTGCAGCGGCAGCCTCAGCCAATCCTCGCGTTCGACTACGACTACGGCTTCGACTATCAGATCTCCGTCTACGTTCTGGACTCTCACTACTTGAACTGCTTCCACGTCTTCGCCGATATTCGTTCCTACGGTGGTCAGAATAGATTGGTTCTCCTCCGTATTCAACCATTGCACCATCTGCAGAAGCACGACGATGTCCATCATAATCAGAATATGGCATAGACCTTGATCTATCTCCACTCATATCTCTATCTCTACTTGCGTCACGGTTCATGACATCTTCTGCTTCTTGCCGGTTATTTTCCTTTTTTGCCCTTTGTCTTTCGTACAGACCAGCAACGGCAGCACCTCCAAGACCCGCCGCAGCAATCGGAAGAGTTGACCTTAGTCTACTGCGAGATCGTTCGGGTTCACCTTTTTTGGCACGAGATCGGCTACGCCATCGCTGCCAGATACCCGCAGCTGCAGCAGAAGCAAGCCCAACTTGAGCAACACGATTACCACGGGGTTTATCTGCTGGAACTTGATCCGTCGTGCGCATCTCTTCGAAACTTTCATCCGATCCTCGTCGATGTCGTGATCGACTACGTCTCTCGAGAATTTGTTGTTGATTGTTCTTGTTTCTTTGTCGTATAGCATATCCGGCAATACCCGCCATCGCGGCTACTCCAGCCACGGCAGCCAATTGTTTCGTACGAGATTTGCTTTCACTGCGATCCCTGCGCTTTTCAATCCTTCCTCCCGCGCCGTTAGATTCCGATCTTGATGCTGACCGACGCATGCTACGAGCTCTACTTCTTGCACGACTAATAATCTCTGCACCAACTGCACCTAATGCTGCTGATCCAACAGCTTTTCGACCTCGGTGTCCTACATCTTCACCTTGCTTCTTCTTATGATGTCTAATAAGTTCTGCAACACCCAGACCAGCAAGAGCTCCCTCGGCTAAATGTCGCTTATGATGTGGTGACTCCCCTCGCTCCCCATCTGTTTCTACAATTCGCTCTCGGCGATAATATGATTCATCTTCATAATCTCTTCCATGTTGTGATGCAGAATCATTTGGTAGTACATCTCTTTCGCGACGTATTTCTTCTGGAACCATGACATTCTCGACTCTTGACACTACTCGATCCGCTTTATCATGCACGTAATCATCCACATCGCGACGAATCCGATGTCCGAGATGTTCCCGATCACGATCGTAATAGGCATCATATCGAGAGTCTGGACTACGGATATACACAGGTCTTTCAATAATTATTGGCTCTTGTCGCAATATCATAGGTCCACCAAGATATTCCACCGTCCGTACAATTCGGTCTAGTTCGTAACCGGCCGGCTTTGTAGATGTCGCATAATCATAAGCTCTATCGATGTCGTAACTTCTTGGTGAAGTCACGCGTTCGATTACCGTAGTCTTGACATCGCTTCGATCTCTGCCAATATCTGTGTCGCGTCGAATGATTGTGAGATCCCTACCACCATCATTTATTTCCTGAGATTGATTGTCGTCGCTAATTCGGTATCTCGTCACGCGGCTAGCAACGGCCGACATTATTTTTCAACGGATGAGACGGCAGGGCCAGCTGTTGAAATATTATCGTGTCGCCTCCCTTAGCCAATTGAAAAGGTGATATTAAAAGTTGGTGATGTCGTCCGATGAATGCGGTGGAGTGATAAGAAATCAATAAGCAAGACGCCTTTGTGTTGGGAAAAGGCTGAAGTCTGGATCTCGAGAGAACAGAGTTAAAAAGGTGGGGAACCTGTCAGGCTGTGTGATGAACCTTCTTCGACGCTACCGAAAAGATTCAACAACCTGTTTATGAAGAAATTTTGTCACAACACAACAGCTGAAATGCTCACTCGAGTTTTCGAAGAGTCAATAATATTTTATGTTATATGTTACATGAACGACAAAAGTTTGGGAAAAGTCGGTGGTTGGGAGGAATATGCGGCGGCATTCACACTCGACCGACAGAAAAGATTTGCGGAGGAGCTTCCTCCGCAGAATTTGCACCAGGGCAGGAAATCCAAAGTTTCTTTCCTGTTGGACTTTTTGGGTGGTCCAAGAACCACTACTATATCTTAAAATTATTTCTTGGAATCTGCACATATCGTGGATACCAAAGACAATCTCCGGAGAGTTTAGCTGATCAAGCGGAATCAAAGTTAGTCCAGCATTGAGTACAGTATGCTTATTGGAACCATCTTTAGTCACGCGACTCATTTACTTTGATCAATGGATACAATTGGTCCTTAACAAAGTTATGGAATACTATTGCTTAGGGAAGTATGCCCTGTTACCGTCTTCATGGGGTTGGGAACTTGCAAGCAGGTAATCTAATTGGTCCGGAACATTTATATTCGTCCATTCCATAACTAGATTCTGACCATCTTGAGTCCATATGGAATTCAGCAAACCAGAAAGCCTATCAAATTCATCCATGTCAGCGTTTATTATTATACATCATCAAAACAAACTTACATGTTATAGTCAGGAATTACTCCCTTTTCTTTCCTGAGCTGTTCCATTACTTGCAAAGCATGTTCTTCGTGACCTTGACCGCCAAGTGCAGCCAATACCCACGAATAATAGATGCCATCCATTTTAAACCCAGATGCTTCTAATCTCCGATGGATTGCAAGAGCTTTATTGGCTCCGCCATTAGCGTACTGACATGCAAGAAAAGCAAATCGGATACTATTGATATCTGGTCCTTCGTAACTGGCAATTATATAATCCCAAAATGACAAGGCTTGTCTACCTAATCCGCAACGAACGCAAGTCTGAATTAGCGTGTTGTATAAACGAGTAGTTGGGTCTATACTTGTATCAACCTTGAGGAGATTATGAGCTTTTGCAAACATATCTTCATCACCAAGATCACCAATACTATTAAAGCATTTAATATAAGTGTCGATGTCGGGTATGACGTCTGCTCTGCTATGCATTCTCATATGCTCAAACACCTGCAAACCTTGCTCGCCATGACCTCGTTTCATCAATTCAACCATTAGTTGACTACGACTTTCTCGATTCATTTCATCAAAGACTGTTCGAAGAATCCGATAGATAGACCACACCTGCTTCGCTTTCATTTCAGGGTTAGCACAAGTATCGATAACAGCTTCAATAATCCTTTGACGTTCCGCGATAGAAAACTGGAAGGCGTGTGTATTTAACAGATCTTCAGCGTCATCCAATTCAGCACGAGTCACATGTAATACTGCCAGCATGGCTACGGTATCGGCATCGAATTGACCATTATTCATCGAAAGATCACCAACCACGTCCATAATCTTGTCAAACGCCATGCCTTTTGTTTTGCACATTTCTCTTATAAGCTTATTGATGGAGCTACTCGCACTATATTCATCACTAGAAGCTTTATTCCGTAGAGCAGAATATGAAGCAAGTGCACCTTCCACGTCGCCGGCTTCAATTCGATAATCGATCTGTAGTGCTAACATCTCAGGATCAGGTGTAATGTTCCGCTGATACGCTAATTGAAAGAAGCGTTCCGCTTTGTATGCATCTCCTGATTTTATCGAAGCTTTTATAAGAGCAGCTATGGTTTTGGGTTTGACCTGATATTTATAAAGCTCGGTTGCAAAAGCGGATTCTTCAAGAACGTCCATCATTCGATTAATCTCATCAATGCCTTTTCCTTCGTAGGAAGCCCAAACCAGGACTAGGTCATGATTGCCAAGCTTCGAATGATCTTTCACAATTTCGGATACTATTTGCCGAGCCCAATTGGAATCTTTGTTTCGAGCACAATACTCGAAAATGGCTACAAGAGCCTCCCTTTCTGCTCGAATTGCAGGAGGTGATGTCTGCGGTTGGGATCGTTGTGCGTTCCTCCAACGAGTATACCATTCTTTTGCTTGCTCGCCCATGTTCATCTCAGCAAAGCATTCACACATCATTCGAGGTAAATTAGACGTAAACAATTCTTTTGAATGCGCTATTGTCACAACTTCCATCATACGCTTAATGTCTCCAAACTGTGCTGACAAGATTAATGGCAAACTTTGTCGTCGTCCGTCTTGGCTCAATAGCACGTGTGTCTCATCATCATGAAACAAGGCCTGATCCACTTTTGCCAGATCTCCGACATCAACAGTACCTTTCGTTATGAGCCTCTTGGCCTTTTCGACTTGATTTGATGAACACAAGGCAGATATGAGGAGAGGCACTGCCTCGCAATTTAGTGCCAAGTCTTTCGACGGAGACCTTTTCATGAAATCGAAATACAGCAACAAAGCAAGATCACCATGTCTTGTGTCAAAAGATGCTTTGGGTTTTTGACTAGGCTCCATATCAGGTCCTCGCAATGCGGAAAGAAACTGGAACAAGTCTCGTGTCGTCCAAAGTTCTTCCCATCCTGTCTGTCCTCGAATATAGCGATAGACATGTACAGCTACATCAAGATGTTGATCACCTAACAACTGCTTGCCATATTTGTATTTGTGTCGTAGAAGTGCGATAAGAGCTTTTGATATTGATTCGGATGGAATAAGTCGAGCGGCCAACCGAAGTCTTTTGGCGAATTCGTTCAATTTCTCCACGCCTGGCTCCAACTGTGGTGTTGATTTTGGAGCAGGTGGCTTTTCGAAGAAATTGACGCCAAAGAAGCACCGAGTCTGAGATTTCGTTTGTATCTGAGGATTTATGGATGGTGTCTGAATTGCCAAACATCCTTTATGACGAATCGCTTTCCCGGACAGCAGGCATCTTACTACTCGTGGAGAGAGTAATGTAGGCATTTTTACTTATGGATATGTAGAGCAGCATATCCTAGACACTAAGAAAGGACATGGATCATGTATGTAATGCATGATGTAGAATCACTATGTTCTGTAGCTAGACTGTGACAAGGGCAAGAACATTTTTTACGGTTGACCGAATGTTGCAAACTAAAAAACTTCGATCCATACATTGTACTGTACATCTTCATCTTTCTGATTAACAAATACTTACTAACCAAACTGAATTGGCAACATGGAATCAAGAATGATTTCGTTATGTATGAATGGCAATATACACAGAAGAATGTTCGGGACGTGTCGGACTCTGCTTGCAAATGCACCCGAATCACGATTTGAAGGTATAATTGATAACTTTCGAGATATATATATTAACGATTGGTGACTGAATCGGATTCTTTATAGAGAAGCTTACGAAACACCGAGAAGATAGTCTACCACCAAGATCATCATATAATGAAAAAAATAGAAGATTTCTCAAGCCAAAGTCAAACGTTGATCGAGCAGCTTGGCGAAATGCTGAGAGCAACAGTGAATCCATGAATTTAACTAACTCGCGAGGGTCAGACGAACAACGAAAAGAGAAAATACTCCTTGACTCTCAACGAGCCAAGGAGAGGCTTGACATGCAAAAACAGATGGGAAGAATATGGAAAGAAGGAGATGTATATAATGCACATGATTTGGGTCCGGTTGAGATGAAAAAATGGAAAACACCTCAAGCCATGGGTAAGAGAACTCGGGATATATGTGATATGTTACAACTGAATCCACTGCATCATTACAAGGTATAATAAGAAATAACCTTCTGTGGTGAAAAGACTTGATTTGACATGTTTTACAGAACTTTTCGCTCATGTCCGAATTTGTTACAGAGACTGGAAGGATCAAAGGGCGGAACGATACCGGACTTCGACCATTAAATCAGCGACGAATGGCAAAAGCAATAAGAAGAGCAATTGGATGTGGTTTGATGCCGAGTACTTACCGACACCCTGAACTTTTACGGAGAGATTTTGCGGAAAAATCAACCTTTCGCAGTTTGACCAGCATATAGTCCAGTTTGTTTGAAGATGAATGATGTCTATAGTAGAATAATAGTGTATTATATTCTATCATTGATTGACTGTATCATGGATATTCCTACTAGTGAAGATCGTCAAACAATTTCTAATCACGTGTAAATCTAGCCAATAACCAATCATAATTCAATCAATAATTTGACCTTGTTCATAACATATAGCATCATCATGGCGAACAACTTTTGCCCTCGAGCCTTGCGAATAGCAATTCGACAATCACAAACAATATGGCGATCACAACGCCTGCAAACACGATCCTTTCATCCTACAATCTCTTCACGAAGCGACTCGCTAATGGTCCACCGAGATTCACCAGACAACAATCCCAACATCCCATTCAAATTCAACTCTCAGAATGAAAAACTCATGAAAGAGATCCTCCTCCGCTATCCGTCTCAATATAAAAAAGCCGCCGTCATGCCACTATTAGATCTCGGACAACGACAGCATGGATTCACTAGTATAAGCGTCATGAACGAAGTCGCCCGGTTATTAGAAATGCCACCCATGCGAGTCTACGAAGTCGCTACTTTTTACACAATGTACAATCGACAACCAGTAGGACGGTATCACGTTCAATGCTGCACGACTGTATGTCCTCTCCCCCTTCTTCCTTTTCCCTCTCATTCTTTGCCTGAATCTTCACTGACAATGCCGGTTTTGTGATGATTGATAGACACCATGTCAACTTCGAAATTCAGACTCTATAATGCAAGCGATAGAAAAAGAACTAGGCGTTCATCCCGGCGACACCACTTCTGATGGATTATTTACGTTTTCAGAAGTAGAATGTTTGGGAGCGTGTGCGAATGCGCCAATGGTTCAGATCAACGACGATTATTATGAAGATTTGACCGCCGAGACGACGACGACGTTGTTGAAAGCTTTGAGAGACGCGGCGAATATTGCGGGAGTCAGTGGTCAAGCGGATGGATTGGTCAAAGAGGGAGAAAGTAAGGTCAAGAGCGCACAAAAGGGTCGTGATCATGTAGATGGACAAAAGAGGGGCTATACAGCAAAGGGTGTGAAATTACCAAGTCCGGGACCGTTGAGTGGTAGAAAGAGTTGTGAGAATGCCGCTGGTTTGACAAACTTGACGAGTCCCATGTGGGGTAATGAAATGTTGAGGAAAGATGGTGCTTTGTAAGTTTGATGATTGTATATATCTAATTCCTTATATACGCTATGGATCGACGTCATGAAGTAATTCATCGTTGTCTTTGTAACGGCTTCATTTTGATTCAAGCATAGCCATATCTAGCATAACTTGATACGTTGTATGATATATTCAAAGCCTTTAATTCAACTTTTGTACCACGACCCACACAGGCGGTAATCCTTCACCACGATTTTCATTCCAACCATAACTAGCTATCGTATCATCCGTTCTAATCGAAGTATAATCAAGACTTATTCCCTGCGTAACATTGTTAGCCTAAAAGACTTTTATCCAGGCAAGACAGTAAATGAAAAAGACCAACAAACCTTTGCCCATAAACCATTCCCTAATTCAATGACTTCTGTAACAATCACGTTCCCCTCTTCAATCTTTTTCGTGTTGTTATTTCCTACATCTTTCTTTTCCCACCGAGGAAGTACGGCGTCGAGAAAATCTTTGAAGGAGCAGTAAATCGGGACTTTTAGGATTTTGAATCCCCATTTTGTGTTGGACGTTGCTACGTCGGTGTCCCATAGTGCTATATCTTGTATGAAATGAATCGTTGTTGTACGGACGATGGTAGGGAGGAATGTGGGTGTTGCTGCGTTGATAAGATTTGTAGCCTGCGGAACAGGGATGGAGAATGAGTGAGTCGAGGGGTTGATAAGTGTAGCTGACGATGCAGAGGTGATAGAAGCGGGTTTTGAAGATGGTGCTGGTATTGTCGCTAATAAAGGACTTGTAATGGGAGGTTCGATCGCTTTGACTTCTTGACCAGTAGGAGTGGCTGGAGCTAGAAGGGTAGGCCGAACGATCAGAGATTCTTGCTTTGTGGATGACTTGGATTTCTGTAAAGACACAGCCGAGACAGGCTTGAGTACTTCTATTTCAGAAACCAATGCAGGCCCAGGTGCAGCTATAGGAGGAGGAGGAATCAGTTGAAAAGGATATGTTTGCTGTGAATTAGTCGGATAGCATGTCCAACCATTAAATCCAACATTACCCATTGGTAGAGTCCAGGGATATGCGAATCGTATTGGTTGAGATTGCGATATCAGCGTAGGTGTAGATTTGACCTCTTCTTTTCCTTTTTCTTTCGACACATTTGCTTGTCCAGGTGGTTGATTGACAAGCTTTTCGGTGCCATTTGTAGACTTGGCTGTTACAGATAAGGAGACTTTAGGTAAAGGTAGAGGAAGAGTAAGGGGAAACGGCATATGTGGAGTTTGAGAATTCAGACAAGCTGAGCACATTATGAATGATGAATGAACAGTAGAATTGAATGTAACGAGATAATGAAAGTATCAAGGATAAGAAAATACAATCTCTTTCTTTCGTCCTTTATTGTAGCCTTCTGTGTAAGCATAGTAAATATGCTTGAAGGTCGTACAATGTCGGATTTGTAATTATGTTTGTGCAACCAACATGAACGAGCACAGTTTCAATAGTCACCGAAAAGTCCACATCCTTACCTGTTCTTGACCAACAAACATGACTATCTTCTCAGTCAAGGAGTTCATCACCACTTGATCATCGAATTTGAGCTTGTGACAACACATGTCAATTATCATTGAACTATCTCAAATGTAAATTTATTGCAAATCTATCACCTACTATTGTTGATTAGATGTATCATGCTCCAGCAACTACTGCCAAGCCTTCATATATCTTTCTCCTAACATCAATAAAGCTCTCGTTAGGATCATATTTACTGACATCACCACCACCCATGTATGATCCACCTTCAACGTTGATTTGTCCGCCTGCCGTTTTCCTGACAATGACAGTACCATCAACAAGTAAAGTACCTTCACCTCTAAATTCAGCTACATGTCCCGAACCTTGCATAAGACGTCGTAAATCAGCCAGTCGCAAATCTCCAACATGGATTGGTTGCGTAATGTGTGTCATTGTCATGTGATCACTGTCGACCGCAAGTGCAGAAGTCATGTTCGTGGGAAGCAGGTCAAGTATAGGCTCACGTGTAATATCAACATCAATCTCTGTCGCCTCATCGTGTGCTTCTCCATTCTCGAGCGTCTTCAACTTCTTCCGGCTTCGTTGCTGTTCTTGTGTTTGTTCTCGATTCGGCTGTGGTACTACTTGACTACCCAATTTAGCTGTCAAAGCTACAATGCCTAGTCCACGTACATGCTGCCACTTCAGTTTTTTGACAAGATCCCGTGTCAATTTCACGGTCCATGCACTTGTGTCGACACTCGCATCGACCGTGTCACCAACTCGAGGGCTGAACACAAGTTGCGCCTCCGCATCTTTGCCTTCACCAAGATATGCTCGACAATCCGCAGCAAGAACATTTGTTTCTGAGACTGAACCACAAGTGATGATCATCTTCCTGGGTTTAATCAAGGCTATCAATTGCAAATCACGTCTTTCGTAAAGTCCAGAGAGATCAGTATAACATATGCCAATTCTGACAGTCAAAGGAACATCCGAAATTATCAACTTTTGGGGTCCATCTATTGGCGTTTCATCAGGCTCATAGTCAGATTCCTCATCATCGCTCACTTCCCGGTCTTCATTCTCAGCCATGGCGGTATCACCGTTGTGATCTTTCATTTTCCGCTGACTGCGGCCATTGTTTGTTTTATGTTGTGCTTGGTGTATATCTTTTTTATTTATATCTGCCCATTTCCTCTTTTGACCAACAGTAGAAGCGTCGACAATCTTATTGATCTCGTCCTGTACATCTTCGTCTTTCTCTTCAGCTCTGAGATAATCCTCAGGTCGGATGATTGCGCCATAGATATCATCTCTGCCACGTTTAACAACAAATGGAAATATCTTTTCTCGGCCTTTCTTGCCCCTCACATCGTAATCATAGATGGTCTTCTTCCTCAATAAAATGTTGATGCCGAGTTCTGCGTCCGTCAAGCCAATCTTACGCTTGGCCTGATTCATGGTCGCAAATAGGTTCAATGCCTTTCCCTGCTTATCATCGTTATCTGATTCATCAGAAGACTCTGAGGAGTCTGAGTCCTGCTCGTCAAGAATCACGTCCATCGTATTGGCTTCTGTTCCAACAGTATCGCTTTGTTGTAAACTCTGTATTTGTCTATTTCTTGCAAGATATTGTTGATATGCTGTCATTTCTTGATCATCTAACTTTGATGTCTCGATTCGTCGACTGAGTAGCTCCATTTCATCATGTATGACTTGCAAAGCGTCCGTTTCTGCATTTCCAACCTTTTCACGCCAAATCTTATACAGTGTCTCAACAACATTTGGGCTATGATCAAGATCATCGGCGTTTTGGCATTCAGTAAGTATGACAAGATTCTTCGGATCGGAACATAAGTGACGAAAAGCTTCGGTAGAAAATCCCCAATCCATCGATGCGTCACTTGCTATGATTACACCCGCCTTATTAGCATTGAGAGCGCGCGACAATTGACCTTTGCGTTCAATAAGTTTTATGTGCTTAAAGTCGAATGGTGACTGGTCTTGTTTATCTTCATTTATTCCTCCAGTGCCTCGACGTGCATCATTTGCAACTTCCAGCTCCCTAATTAGATCCTCGTCCATCCATTCCAGCATACTCCTTGTTGCATTAATCGTTGAGCTTGCCGTTCGACTTGCAAGGTAGGCTTTGGCAGTCTTGAAGGTTTCAGAATTGTCGTTGGTCACCATTCGTTTCCAAAATTGTTCAACGAGATGAGCGAGCTCAAGTATCCGAGCACTCGAATCCGTGGGGATCAATACCATCCCTCCTTGCATTACCGTCTTCTCGATAGCTTCTAGTAATCTTTCGTCACGTTTACGCCGTCCACCTGCAATATGTGGTCTTTCAATTCCTTTACTGCTGCAGATCAGCGCTGTTGGTCGGCGGAGAGGTTCCTGTATCTCCGCACCATTTGCCAGCCATGCAGCACCACTTAGAGTACTTTCTTTTGCTTGGTTCCAATCTACAGCATAGATAATAGACTCTAATCCATGCTGTATATGCCACATTGTTCCGCCCAAAGTATGTCCTGCCCCGTATGCTGTTATGGTAAGACCTTGCAGAGGCGGTGATGACGGCGACCCTATGGGTTGATTCAGAGGTTGAGAATACCTCAGAGGAGTGATGAGTGAAAAATAACTTGATAATTCATCCGCTGTAGGAGGCTGTAAAAGGATAAGCGGTTGTATTGTGGCATTTCCTGATGTGAGTGCAGCCTCCGCCAGAGACAAGGCAGGAATAGTGGTCGCAGCACGCGGACTTGATGCGTATAGGTCCTGCAATAGGGATCTTCCAAGTAGAATGACTGGGCTTGTAGCGTATATGGGGATGCTTTTGAATTGGGGGACATGTTTGCAAAAATGAGCAAAGGCGCCGAGATGATCGAGAGTAGCGTGAGTCAGGAGGATGAGTGATATCGAGGAAACTTGATCTATTAGCGGCTGTAATGAGTTTGTATCAAAACGCTCATCCCAGCCAATGTCGATCAAAACCTTTGTGCCTCCATCGAATTCGAGTAATGATTGGCATGCGCTAGAATCTGATTGCGCCCCGAGCAACGGGGTGAAGCTGAACATCTTCCTTTTATGCTCTCATTCTGTATCGAAAAGACATATTTGCGTAACGACGTTTATCTTGTACTGGACACAGCACAATGCCGTAAGGTCATCGTTTCCATATGTGATGTTGACTACTGTACTTTCTGGCTTTTGACGTGATGTTCTTTTCTCCATAAAATTTATAAAATTTTGGTGGTATTTTGGAACAGCTATCACTATTGAGACGATCAGCATAGTAATGTAATATTCCACATTTCGAGCACTGGCTAGCGTGCATTATTTGTCCTGTCTGAATATCTTGATTGAAGACTAGTAATGGATTTGCAGACATTTGTCTCGGATAATCTGATCAAATTGACCGGAGAATCAGATGCCTTGACCATAGACTATGTGAAGCAGACTGCCATATCTGCAAAATCGTCAACCCAATTGTTTCAGAGTCTGTCGTCTATGATCGAGACGAAGGATGCAGAACTACGAAGATTCTCTGACGACCTCTACAATAAAGTACCGCGAGATGCAATAGCCGCCAAATCAACGAAGTCTGCGCATTCGGACGCAAACATGGCGAAGAAGAAATATACCATTCTAGATATGTCAGAGGATATGCCGCCCCCCAAGATCGATACGCAGCGACTGGGTGGCAGCAGACAGAAAGAGAAAGTTACCGAGAATAGGCAATCGAAAGGCGAGCGCGATGTCATAGTCCACCGAGATAATGGCAGAAAAGTGCGGCGGCGCGAGAATGAGTCATATGATGATCGATGGGGTGATCAGAACGAGGAAGAGGAAGAACATGAATCAGACGAATTCAAAACGTCGGCGCCCAAAAGAGCACGTCTCGACAATGGCCACGCATCACCACGGGACGCGAACGGGCGACACGTAGAATCCGACGATGACGAGGAGAAGGATCGAAAAGACCGATTGGAGTTTGAGCGGCGACTCAGGGAAAAGGATAAGCGAGATACTAAAACGTTAGCCAAACCTGGCAAGGAGGACAAGGAAGCTGCTCGGAGGAAAGAATTAGCTCAGGATTCAAGTCGTAGAGAAAAAGAACTGCAGGATATTCGAATACGGTCTCGAGAGGACTATCTACAGAAAAGGCAGGCCCAACAGTTGGTACTCCTACGCAAACAAGTCGAAGAAGAAGCCGAGGAAGAACGCAATAATCTAAAATTAACGCAGGATGAGAAGAATGAATTTGCGCTGAATAGAGAAGCCCTCAGACTAGCAGAGGAACATCAGAATATCGATGATCATGTCGATGGGTATGCTCTACCAGAGGATTATATCACTGAAAAGGGTAAATTAGATACGAAACGGAAAAAGGATGCGCTTTACAGTCGTTATGTGGATCGAGATGATCAGGGTAAGGAAAGATATGTAACCGAGCATGAGGAGTGGGAGCGAGAGCAATTAGCAAAGACAAAGGCCCAGATCGTTGTTGCTGATCGAGTCAATGAAGCCGATTATGAATACGTTTTTGATCAAGCCCAACAGATTCAGTGGGTGCAGGATCGTGCTCTGGCTGGACATATGGGTAGTCTCAATGCAGAAGAACGACTTTTGGAACAACAACTTGCTGCTGCGGAGAGAAAGGCAAAGACAATAGAAGAAAAACGAAAGACCTTGCCAGTTTACAAATTTCGAGATGTATTCCTTAAAGCTGTCGCAAAGTATCAAGTGCTTATTGTAGTGGGTGAGACTGGAAGTGGTAAGACGACGCAACTTCCACAATATCTACATGAAGCTGGTTATACGAAGAATGATATGAAAGTTGGCTGTACACAACCTCGTCGAGTAGCCGCTATGAGTGTTGCGACACGTGTCGCCGAAGAAATGGGAGTCAAAGTTGGCAACGAAGTCGGGTACTCTATTCGATTTGAAGATGCTACTTCAGATAAGACTAAATTAAAATACATGACTGATGGTATGCTTTTGCGAGAATTTCTGACTGAACCGGATCTTGGAGGTTATTCGGCATTAATGATTGATGAAGCTCATGAACGTACGCTTCATACAGATATTTTATTTGGATTAGTCAAGGACATTGCGCGTGGGCGACCAGATCTGAGATTGCTTATATCGTCTGCTACTCTTGATGCTCAAAAGTTCTCGGCATTTTTCGATGACGCCCCTATCTTGAATATTCCAGGACGTACATTCGACGTGGACATGAATTACTCTACCCAACCCGAAGCGAATTATCTTTCGGCTGCTATCACAACAGTTTTCCAGATACATCTGTCACAACCTCTCCCTGGGGATATATTGGTTTTTTTGACAGGTCAAGATGAGATTGAACAAGCTCAGGAAAGTTTGGAACAGACATCTCGTAAATTAGGTGCGGCAATGAAAGAACTGATGATTTGTCCTATCTATGCAAGTTTACCTACCGATTTACAAAACAAGATTTTTGAACAAACCCCTCCAAATGTGAGAAAGGTTGTGCTTGCTACAAATATTGCCGAGACTAGTTTGACGATTGACAATATTGTATATGTCATTGATCCTGGTTATGTCAAGGAGAATCGCTATACACCAGCTACAAACATGGAAAGTCTCGTGGCAGTCCCAATCTCAAGAGCTTCTGCAAATCAAAGAGCCGGTCGCGCAGGACGTACCGGACCTGGAAAATGCTTCAGATTGTTTACAAAGTGGGCATATTATAATGACCTGCCTGAGAGCACAACTCCAGAAATACAGAGGACGAATCTGACCAGTGTTGTCTTGTTACTAAAGTCACTCGGAATTAACGATCTAATAAACTTCGATTTTATGGATCCACCAGCTCCAGATATGTTGATTCGGTCTCTCGAGCAGCTTTATGCTTTAGGAGCACTGAATGATAAAGGTGAACTGACCAAAATAGGAAGACAAATGGCAGAATTCCCAACAGATCCTATGTTAGCCAAGGCTGTTCTAGCTGCTGACAAAGAAGGTTGTGTAGAGGAAGTGCTGGCTATAATTGCCATGCTCGGTGAAGCTTCTGCTCTATTCTATCGACCAAAAGATAAGAAGCTCCAAGCCGATGCCGCTAGAGCCCGATTTACTGTCAAAGAAGGTGGAGATCACGCAACATATCTCAACATATGGAATCAATGGGTCGATAGCGATTTTAGTTTTGTCTGGGCCCGAGAGAACTTTCTACAGCAACGTAGTTTGACTCGTGCTAGAGATGTACGAGAACAGCTTGCAAAGTTATGTGATCGAGTAGAAGTAACATTATCAACATGTGGACCAAGTAATCTTCCGCCGATACAAAAGGCCTTGGCAGCAGGGTTTTTCCCGAATGCAGCACGTCTACAAAAAGGTGGTGATTCTTATAGAACAATCAAGAACAACATGACTGTTCATCTACATCCTTCCAGTGTCTTGTTGGAGTCGAAACCCAAATGGGTCATTTTCTATGAACTCGTTTTGACCTCGAAAGAGTTTATGAGGAGTTGTTTGCCGTTACAGCCGGAATGGTTGACAGAAGTGGCTCCGCATTATTACAGTCAAGAGACTATTGAGGCTCTAGGTATTGATAAGAAGATGCCAAAGGGTAAAGGGGCTGCTGCTGTATGAAATATATAATGTATATAATTCTTTGATATTTGTATCCATCTTGTCATACGCTTCCCCACAAATGAAACACCACTTTCTTGTTGTCGTGTAAACATCCCTAGTCTCTATTCACATTAATGTCCTAGAGCATATAATGTCCCTTACAGCAGGTAAATCATTTCAGCATTATATTGTCCTATAAGATTGACTAATCTGGTTATAAGATGGAACATGGGCTGCAGCTCCAACGACATCAAGAGCTCTTCCATGCCCTTTATCCATTGACACTGCGGGAGAACGTCTCGCTTACATCGTAAGTCGTAACATCGAGTATAGACCTTTGCTTCTCTAACGTAGATCAGTCCAATAAATGTCTCTTTATTCGATCCATAACCAATCCCTCTTTATCACTCCAATACACTGAATCCCCCATTCCGTTGACTGTAGCTCGATTCTCACCCTCTGGCTACAAAATAGCAGTAGGCGATACTCAGGGCACAGTACGCATTCTCGACCTCCCATCTCTTACAATCTCTCCTCCTTCACCGTCCTCTCCGCAAATCATAACTACAAAATCTACATTTCAACTTCTTTCGGGTCGGATAAACGATATAGCATGGGACGCCGATTCTGTCCGTATAATAGCTGTAGGAGACGGACGTGGTCGGTTCGGAGCCTGCATAACTGCCGATACGGGCAATACTGTGGGAGAAATATCTGGACATTCTGCAAAGATCAACTGTGTTAGTATCCGTCAACAAAGACCCATCAGGGCAGTAACGGGTGCGGATGAAGCGACTGTGGTGTTTCATCAGGGTGTACCGTTTAAATACGTGAATGGTATCAAAGGGAGACACGAAAGGTGGGTTTGGGATTGTAGATATAGTCCCGACGGAGAATGGTTTGTTAGTTGCGGGAGTGATGGAAGAATATGGCTCTATGAAGGTAAGACAGGAGAAGGTGGGAAGGAAGTTGGCAAAGGGATCTACAAGGGAAGTGTCCTCGGTGTAGCTTGGAGGAAAGATAGCAAGGCTTTTGTGACTGTCGGTGCGGATGGAAATATCAGGATTTGGAACGTGGAAAGTGGTGAGAATATTACGACTTGGAATATGGCTGGACAAGTGAAATCGGTCGAGGTAGTTCAACAGCTGGGTGTAGTCTGGCCGAAAGAGGACTTGATTATTACTGTAAATCTTGCAGGACATTTTACTTATTTACAACCAGGCAAGGATGAAGCTGTAAAGGTTGTTATTGGTCATCAGGCCGGCGTTACTGCTAGTGCGTATACAATTGGCGATGGAACATTAATCACAGGAGGAAGCGATGGGAGATGTCTGAGTTGGAATGTATCAACTGGTGAAGCGATTAATATTGATGGTAAAGCACAAGGAGTATATGTCAGTGGACTAGCAGCTGTCTCAAAAGGAATAGTGCAGAGCATAGGATGGGATGATTCTTTGCGAAATATTAATATAGCTGATAAATCTTTCCATGGAGAGGCTATCAAGACGGATGGACAGCCTATAGCCATTGCCACAACAGCTTTCGACGGCAAAACATATACTATAATCGCTACAGTCTCTACTCTTTCAATATATTCGTCTGGCCAGAAGAAGTTCTCAGAGACCATGAAACACAAACCAACATGTCTGGCAGTCTCACAGTCAACCATCGCTGTTGGAACTGAGGAGAACCTAACTCGTATATACGCCCTGGGTGAGGATAAGTTAAGACCGATAACAGAATTAGAACATGCAGGTATTATACCGTCTTCTTTAGCATTTACAAATTCTAGTAGCAATCCCATGTTGGCAGTTGGTCTTGCAAACGGCAAAATAACTGTATACGGTAAAACCGAAAAATCACCGTGGGATGTGATCACGAATAGGTGGTCAGCTCACACAGCAAAGGTCACATGTATAAGTTGGTCTCCAGATGATAAATGCGCTGTAAGTGGTGGTTTAGACACACATATCTATCTATGGAGCCTGTCCAATCAAGGAAGACGAGTCAAAGCATCAAGTGCCCACAAAGATGGTGTCACTAGTCTTTGCTGGACAGAAGATGCAAAAGTAATAAGTACTGGATCAGATGCAGCAGTCAAATCATGGAAAATAATCGTTTGATATGTCGATAACGCTATAGTTGATATCATGGTTCTCGTTAGATGTATTACGTCGTATCGTATGAAATCAACTGAAATGTATGCCTTCTTTGTTAAAAGCATACAATAATCTCAAAAAGTCGCCTTCGTCACACATTCTCGATCGTTTATCAACAAGTGCAGTATCTTCCGTCAAAACTTTGAGTACTTTTCTTTTGATCAATTCGGCAACCTTTCCTTTCTTCTTTCTCGAAGGTGTTTTGATGTCAATTTTACTTTTTGTGTCTTTGAAAAAGTCTGGCACATCAGCATCATCACCTTCGTCGATATCGTCATCCATAGCCACGTCCTCCTCATTCTCATCGTTGAGTTCCTCTGTTGCGATATCCTCCATTTCTACAACTTCTTCTGCCGGCCCATCGTCAAGTTGTACATCATTCTGCGCACACCAAGTCCTATAATTAGCCTCCAACATCGCCATGACACTCTCCGTCCCTATAAATTCCGATCTCAAAGTCCTATTCTTTCTCACAAAACATATTCTCAACAATCCATCCCATTCGTCATAGCTTATCTGCGGTCTTGGGTTCTTTGGCTCAATCCTAACGACATTCGACTCGACTAAAGGTGGAGGATTGAAATTATTCCTCCCAACTTTCATCACATGTGATATCTTCGCCCACATTTGTGCATTCACCGATAATCTAGAATACAACTTCTCACCAGGTTTCGCAAACAGTCTCATAGCAAACTCTCGCTGAAACATCAATACACAACATCTCGGTGCAGGATTTGTCGCCAGTAATTTAAACGTCAACGGACTTGAGATTTGATATGGTGTGTTGGAGATGCAGACGTCAAAGTACGGTAACGTAGGCTGCTTGATGACGTCTCCCAGTATCAATTCCAATCTCTTTGCAGCGGGTGTTCCTTGAAATCGTTTCGTTAATTCAGCAGCCATGCGCGGATCTTGTTCTACGGCAATAACTCGCTTTGCTTTCTCTAATATCCTTGTTGTCAGATTACCAGTCCCGGGTCCGACTTCTAGTACAATGTCGGATTGTTTGAGGTCCGCTTTGTCGACGATCGCTTGTGCTACACCCGGGTTTTTAAGCATGTGTTGACCTATCTCGGTGTTCATTTTGAATATATTGTTTTTTCGAGGCGCAGTGTTGCTGGTCCCACTCGCTTTTCGGGATGCGGCGCCCGCATATGGGTCTGATTTGGATATCCCATTACGAGACTTGTGTGCACCTTTGGCCATCTTGAGTATTCTATCTCTGTACAAATGATGTGAAAATGAACGACATGTAAATGTATGGAGTGGAGGAAAAAAATATTAAAGTTTGAAGATTGTGGAGAAATGGTCGACTTCGTGAATGTCATGCAAGCAATACTAGCAATATTTATTCTCTTTATAGGGCTTGGATGTTGGACATGATAAAATGGCTAGAAAGAGAGTTAGGATATCTCCAGCGGAGGAGACGGTTATAGAGGAGAAAGCGGAAAAGTCTATGACAACTCGCAGAGTATCAGCAAGACGAGACAAAGTCAAAGCAGAAGAAAAGGAAGAAGAAGAGGAGGGAGTCAAAGATCAAGTTATTAAACCATCAACAGACGATAATATCAAGACTACAAATGAGAGTGCAGAGCAAGATCATATACAATCTGGTGGAAAACGGAAAAGAAAAGCGTCGCCTGATGCTGAAGTTTTAACGAAACTCGAAGACGCAGCAATAACACCACCACCATTGAACAAATCTCGTCGCAACAAAAAACAAAAGCTCGAGTCACCTCCCCGCGATCTAGAGTCTACTAAAACAGCTACGATCGACAAGGACGATAATCTACAGCCACCAGAGTCTGCAAATCCACCAGCCAAACGAGCCAGAAAAACAAAGGCAGAAAAAGAAGCAGAAACCATGCCTCTAGCAACACGTACACTTTCTCACGCATACAATATCGGCGCTCACGTATCTTCATCAGGCGGAGTACACAATTCGATCACAAACGCGGTGCACATTGGCGCCAACTCCTTTGCATTGTTTCTGAAATCTCAACGTAAATGGTCGAATCCTCCTCTCGACTCTAAAACGACTGAATTATTCATCTCGTCATGTTCTACTCATAACTACCTCCAAGATAAAATCGTCGTACCTCATGGGTCTTATCTAGTAAATCTTGCGCATCTAGATCCAGATAGAACAAAACAAGCGTATGATTGTTTCGTTGACGATCTGAAAAGATGTGAAAGCTTGGGTATCAAATTGTACAATTTCCATCCTGGGAATGTTCAAGGTCAAGGAGCCACTAGGGTAGAATGTATCAAACATCTAGCTGAGAATATTAACAAAGCACACAGGGAAACCAGTCAAGTGGTAACCTTATTAGAAAATATGGCTGCAAAAGGAGGAAATATCATCGGGACGACATTTGAGGATCTTAGAGATGTGATAGAATTGACTGATGATAAGAGTAGAGTCGGTGTTTGTCTAGATACATGTCATGCTTTTGCAGCAGGATATGATCTGAGAGACAAGGAGAAACTTGACGAGACGATGAATGAATTAGATAAAGTCGTTGGGTTGAAATATCTAAAAGCAGTGCATTTGAATGATAGTAAAGCTCCGTTTGATAGTAGAAAAGACCTTCACGCCAATATCGGTACGGGGTTTCTTGGTTTGAGAGCCTTTCATGCAATTATGAACGATACTAGATTTCATGGTTTACCGATCGTCCTCGAAACACCAATCGATGTTTATGATGAACAGGGCAATGCGGTAAAAGACGAGAAAGGAAAAGAAAATAAACAAGACAAGAGTATATGGGCTAGAGAGATCAAAATGCTCGAAAGTCTGACTGGAATGGATATAAAAAGTGAGGAATTCAAAACACTCGAGGTCGATCTCGCAGCAAAGGGCCAGAAGGAACGTGATCGAATACAAGACCAAGTATCTAGACGAGATGCAAAGGCTAAAGTCAAGGCCGAAAAAGAAGCCAATGGTCATAGTAAGCGTAAGAAGAAGGGAAATAACAATGATAATGACAGTGACGATAACGGCAGTCAATCCGATATATGATTGATTACATATATCCACATTCTATGTAAATATTTACATCTTTTACCACTTTCCCAACCACGTCATTGACGATTTATGCAATAGCGGCACTAGTCGCCTTCTTCTGCTGATGGTCCTTCTTATCGTCTTCCAATTTCTCAACTCCGAGTGCTTGCGTCATAGACTCTGCCGTCTTATTGAACAGATGGAAAATAGCCAATGCAGGATTCGGATCCGTCGCTCCAGTCACGATAACCTTTCCCGTACTTGCCAAAATTAGACTCGCTCCATAAGTCTTGTCGTGTAACAGATGCGTTACGACTTGGAACTGCATATCTGGTCCTTCTGCGCGATGGAGGAATGATGCATTATCTTTGTCCAACCGTTAGTATCACCATCACAGCACTTCAAGATAAATAAACGTTTGTAAGGGTCTGAAAGGAGGACGTACTGATGATCAATTGAGTAAATGCCGGGATGTCCTGTGGAGTATACATCTTGAGTGAATATGTTGAAGCTTCAATAGAGCTGAAAGTGGAATGCTATATGAACTGTGAAGTATTGTTGATATCAGCCACGTCATGGTCTTTACCCCGCCTTTTTTGTCCCACAAGTCTGGTAAGTACGGAGATAAGAAGCTTGATCTTCGCCAAGCTGTCAGGGTTTCATCTTGTCTCGGCCGTTAGTTTGGTAGGGCTGAATGCAAAAATGTCCTTGTTGCTTGCTGGGTATATTTTTGTAGCAATGTCTTGACGCTGACGATCTAGGGGGTCTTTTTCAAAAACACAGTCGTCACTGCGGTACTGTCGCTTTGTATAACTTGTCGTGTTCTTTTGCGTTGGAGTGAAATGCTTTGATTCTTTAGCCACACTACTTACGTATATTGTAATTACCTCATTTATTACGTAAATAAATTACAAATATTAATTGCTGTTTCATTTTTTAATTATTATTTTCTACAAATTAATAAAACATCATAATATATATAACTACAATCCCGTAAATAATTAATCGCAAAGGCTGAATACACACACGATGTGATCTATGGAACAATAAGATATGTGAATTAATGTATGGCCTAGGTTGACGTACATCAAACATATACTGCAATGAACAATGGATAAAAAGCACGTCCATAATTATGGAGAAACTGAATGCGTATGGATCATATGATGCAGGATGACTCATGGCGTCAATACAGTACACAAATAATTAAAGCAAAATATGTCCTACATCAATCTAAGATATGTGTGATGCCGCTTGAAACATCAGTAACGACTAACGAAGGCAAATCCTTTGATAAAATGATTGAATATAGACAACTTTATTAGATCGTCGAGTAATTGAGCACCATTGAATTGATTATAATACAATATAAACCGACAGATAGAGTCACGGGCGTACTATCCGTGTGACAAAAAGGGAAAAATACATCGAGCCATAGAACGAGAAAGCTGACAAGACAGAACGACATCAGTCAACACAAATCGCGAGGTTGGAGGCACGCAAGGCAAGAGACTACAGCAGTAGCATGATCATATCACTGACCTTCCAACCATAATATAATTTATTTTATGATACAAGACGCGGGTAGAACATCATCAAACCCGAAAAAAGAAACAAAAGACTCGGGCCTAACCACAAAGGAGACACTCGCTGAGCCATAATCATAATAGAAAAACCCCAGAAGCATTGATATACTGCTTCTCCAGAGACGTAGTCATAAACATTTCCATGCAGAGAGTAAAATAAGAAAACATGAATCTAAACAAAGACAAAAAACCACACATCTAACCACCGAAACCGTAGAGAGTGCCTAAAAACTATATTAGTCGATGACTCATTTTGACGAAGATCAACAAGAATGACTCACGTCCTTGCCTCTTCAACGCGTATACAACATCGAGAGATGTGACTGTTTTACGCTTGGCGTGCTCAGTGTAAGTGACTGCGTCTCTGATGACTCCTTCAAGGAAAGTTTTGAGAACACCACGAGTTTCCTCGTAGATCATTGCCGAGATACGCTTGACACCACCACGACGAGCGAGACGACGGATAGCGGGCTTGGTTATACCCTGGATGTTGTCTCGCAGAATCTTTCGGTGACGTTTGGCACCACCCTTTCCGAGACCTTTACCACCTTTGCCACCTGTAAATGATAATGTTAGATCGATAAAGAAGAAATGACAAGGCTGGATATGTACATACGTCCAGTCATTTTGATAGAAGTTGTTTAGAAGAAAAAAGTTGAAGAGATTGAAGATGAGATGGATGTAATTGAGCTTTGAAGATAGAATGAGAAAATATGTAGTTCGAGTATGGGCAATGCGAGTAAATAAAATGCTGTATCGCGTGTTGATTGACGTTCCCGGATCACAAGTCGCGAACGAACGTGTAAAAGCCCGCTAAACCGAATTAGGAAGATCACAAAATTCCGACACGTCAAACACGCAAGCACGGACGGTTCATCACAACGACGCACGGGCCAACGCCTGCATGGTTTACAGCTTTTTTTTGGTCCCCGTTTTGGGGCGTGAAATGCTCCGCGAAATTAATCCAAAGTTGATGTTCTCACAAGCCGTGTAAACTAGACACTTTCAAACTGTTGATTTTCGCTGGTCTTAAGCCCGCGTTTTTTTTGCTTTTCAATTTTACAGCCGTGATCTGGCACACCCCACATTACGTATCATTTTTCTATAAGTCGGCCTTTCCCCACCGCTTACTTTTATTCTTCTTACTCATCTCATCTCATACAAATTAAAAGCTTCAACCTTTTTACATCATCACAACTTCTCTCATACATTAAATACAATGGCTCGTACTAAACAAACTGCCCGTAAGTATTACTACTCTATCATCATATGATAATAACCATCATAATCATCATCACCTTCACCTTGCCATCACTCGTCGCTCACATCGTCCTCATTTTATTGTTTCAAATCTGACTCACTTTGTTCAGGTAAATCCACTGGTGGCAAAGCCCCACGTAAACAACTCGCCTCAAAGGCTGCCAGAAAGACACCACAAAACACCACAGCCTCTACCGGTGGTGTCAAGAAGCCTCACAGATATAAACCAGGAACCGTCGCTCTCCGAGAAATCCGTCGTTACCAGAAATCGACTGAACTCTTGATCCGCAAACTTCCTTTCCAAAGACTTGTCCGTGAAATCGCACAAGACTTCAAGTCAGACCTTCGTTTCCAGAGCTCAGCCATCGGTGCTCTCCAAGAGTCCGTTGAGGCTTACCTCGTCTCTCTTTTCGAAGACACCAACTTGTGTGCCATCCACGCCAAGCGTGTCACTATTCGTAAGTCTTATTCATGGTCAATCACATACACTTGATCACTTTACTAATAAACATCTACAGAATCAAAGGACATTCAGCTTGCTCGTCGTCTCCGAGGAGAACGTTCTTAGAGAGTTTTTGTGGTGATGGAAGGGTAGTTAGTAGTTTATAGTTTTTCTTTTATGTTGCTTCTCATCCACAGTAGATTGAGATAGCTTACGATCATGGGTTATTTAGTTTTTTTTTGGGCGGTGTAGACAGTGCCGATGCTGAAAATATGCATCCGAGAGATGAGAAATGGCACATATGATTGCATTGTAACATAATGATTATGCGAATGGCCAAAGAGCCACTTTTTTCTTTTGATTCCACACAATTGTTCCTGATCGTATCCCAGTGCATGTGACCAGTCATACTCTTTGCCTCTTTGTCCGACACCCATGTCTAGAAATGACTCATAATTCTTTCATAATTGTTTATGGAATAACTTCGTTCTTATGACGTAAAATATATCGTATTATGCAATCTATATCAAATCCAACCATATTTGTACATCTAATCGTACACGTCTATCATTAATGTCTATACAACAGATTTCTTCCTTTCTTCCGCCCGTAATCTTGCCTTTCGTAACCCTTCTTCAACTTTGTCTTCTCGCCATTTACATTTCTCCGCAAAAGTACATATTCTACACTTGAACGCTTCTTCCACTTCCACGCCTCGTACCGCTCTTTCACCTTTCCACCAAGCCATCTCGTCTCGAAGGTAAGTTTCTATCTTTCTCTCGTCGTTGATGAATAATTTCCGCCCGATGATCTCTCCTGAAGATTGGCTTCGAAACTCGGCTTGTAGGATTGGTGACAGCGAGAAAGTCGTAGATGAGTCATTGTTTGGAAATGAAACGAACGTCTGAGAAAGTTCTTCGACCATGAGGCTCCACAGTTTGAAAAGAGAGTTATGACTCAACAACTCGTCCATGGAATCCTGCGTGCTGTTGAATTTGACAGAGGCGTCGGTAACAGATGTGGGTGAGGAGTGGAAATTGAATTCTGCAGATCCGATTTGTGCGATAAAGACGTCGGAGAAAGGATCTTCTCCGTTCACGGCATATCTTCGGAATACGTCGATGGGATTAACTGCTTGGTTGATCATACCAGTGAGTAATCGACGATAGATCATCAGTTGCATATAGGTTGGTCGTAAGGATGCTTCATCGGTTGGTATGCGTTTGCTTCCACGAGTCTTGATATCGGTGAGGTAGACTCGTTTGGCCACAGCCTCGGCTTTGCCTTTGACGTCGCTTGCTCTTGATACGAAATTGAGCATCGTACTTTGATTCGCAGCCGGATTGATGTCTTTTTTCTTGTAGCTTATGCTTCTTGAGTCATCGGCTACACCGAGTTCCGCTTCTAGAGCTTTATCTGGACATGTATGACTCAACTCGTCGATTACTCCATTCACGATCTGACCTTCTATCTCTCCCCAAACTTCAAATTCGCGGGTTAGTCCTGTAGATCGTAATGTTCTCAAGCCTTGAATAATATTCCATATACGTAAGGCAAAATTATCCTCTCGAGTCACTGTCTCGACAGGCACAGCGATGTGAACTTCTTCTTCCAACACTTTATGGACCGAAGAACCCTGATACATTGCTGGTGTCTTCTTCACTCGTCCAAACTTGGCCAAATTATAGAAATATTGAAGTTCACACCACGCTGGTGATACCAAATCTGTTACCGATAGTGTCTTCTTGGGCGCGGTCCTGAATCTTTGCAACGGTGATCTAGAATCATCTGTTGGTTGTTCAAGATCTGGTCCGAGGGTTTGATATTCAGATCTGTTACGATCTGCATCGCGGCGAGCTGTCAATCTCTATCGTTAGTTCGTCAGTCATGAAGAAGTCAAGTTATGAAGAGTGGTAATCACCCCTGAACGTGTTCCTATTTGCCTCGTCGTACTCCACCTCCACTGATGCCTCGCGCAATGGACCAGTCGGGTCTGGAACTTCAAGAATGATGCCATTTTCGTCGCAAAATCGTCTTGTACGGGGTCGCAGTGGTGATCTGGACACGAGATCTGTTGCTTTCGGTATTCTGACTGTTTGAACGGGTGTAAGACTCGGTGGAGGATCTTCAATAGACTCTAATATCAAAGATTGGGGCTGATCTAGGCCTGTCAGGTTGATCAATGCCTCCTCGTCAAAATCAGATCCATAATCGCTCTCAGATCCAGGCTCATCCTTGCCATTCCCGCTTAGCGCCTTTGTGGCCGTCTCGCTTGGAGGCATCAACGAGAAACATTGGCGGTCAATAATATGCAGAAACGCATTTCCTTGAACGTTAGCATGACTTGGTCCTTTCAATTACAATGACGACATTTTTTTGGTGGTAATTTCTACGACTAAAAATTCATACGAAATAAATAATGACAACAAAACATTGGAAATTCACGGGAAATTCGGTAAACGCATCACTATTACATATCTGTCCAAAGATCTAGAAGTCTTTGACTTGATTGGAATATAAGTCAAGGCGACCGATCTGACGCATTCCACCGACTGTCCTTCAGAACACCTGACCAATAAAGTCTTGCTCATCACTACGGTGAAAACACCTGAAGCTCCAGCAAAATCTCAGGTACCCCGCCCCCACACCGAGATTTCCCCACACCGGGTTGACCAATCCCGCAGTCCATTTTTACATTTGTTTCTTTTCATCTCATCAACACGTCAACAGATATCGAGTCCAATCATCTGCTATATTACTGCACAGAGCAACACTTTCAAATAAATAGTCGGATCCAACAAACATGGTTGTCAGAAAGCCACCTTCCCGAAAGGGTATGCAATCTCATCCACACGATATCACATTTCTGACACATTTTCAGGATCCATGGCAGATGTGCCTCGAGAGCTCTTAGATGAGATCAAACGTCTTGAAGAGATGTTTACCGTCGAGACGCCGAAGCTGAAGGAGATTGCTGATAAGTTCGCCGAAGAGATGTTGAAAGGTGAGAAACACTAAACACGATAATTCCATGAAAATCATGTATATTGAGAATTAAACAGGTCTTGCCAAAGAAGGAGCTACAGTAGTATGATTGTCCGTTTGGTCGAAATAATAGAGGTACACTGACCTTGAAATAGCCAATGAATCCTACTTGGTGTATGGCTTATCCTAGCGGTCACGAAAAAGGAACGTTCTTGTCTCTCGACATGGGCGGTACAAATTTGCGTGTTTGTGAAATTGTACTCACAGACGAAAAGGGGGAATTTGATGTTATACAATCCAAGTATCGAATGCCTGAAGAGCTCAAGTCTGGAACAGCAGAAGAGCTTTGGGGCTACATTGCAGATTGTCTTCAACAATTTATCGAATATCATCACGAGGGAGAAGATATAGGGAAAATGCCTTTGGGATTCTGCTTCTCATATCCGGCCACTCAGAATTATATCGATCATGGTATACTCCAGCGATGGACCAAAGGGTTTGACATCGAAGGTGTCGAAGGTCACGATGTAGTACCTCAATTCCAGGAAGCATTACAGGAGAGAGTCAGTACTTCTCATTATTGTCCACCGATCCATAATGACTGATCTGTAATCTACTAGGGCTTACCTATCAGACTGACCGCTTTGATCAACGATACAACTGGTACACTCATTGCCTCGAGCTATACTGATCCTCAGATGAAAATTGGTTGCATCTTCGGTACGGGATGTAATGCCGCATACATGGAGAAGTGTGGCAACATTCCGAAATTAGCACACATGAATCTTCCTCCGGACACGCCAATGGTCATCAATATTGAGTGGGGCGCTTTTGACAATGAACACCTGGTGTTGCCCCGAACGCCATACGATGACATAATCGACCGAGATTCGCCAAGACCTGGTCAGCAAGCTTTTGAAAAGATGATCGCAGGGTTATACATGGGTGAGATCTTCCGACAAGTATTGATGGATTTACATCAACATAGAGAGTGCAAGATTTTTGAAGGACAGGACACTTCAAAATTAGAAAAGGCTTACAGTATGGATTCCGGGTTCCTGGCATCCATTGAGGAGTTAGTTACATGATCGTTTATATCATGATTTGCCAAGTACTAATACTTTTCAGTGATCCTTTCGAGAACTTGGAAGAAACAAGATTGCTTTTCCAAAACACGTACAGTATATCTTGCACAAAGCCAGAGTTGGAATTGTGCAGAAGACTGGCAGAGTTGATTGGAACCAGATCAGCACGTCTATCAGCAGCCGGTGTTGCTGGAATCTGCAAGAAGCAGAAATGGGAAACTGCCCACGTAGGAGCAGATGGAACTGTGTTTAACAAATATCCTCATTTCAAAGAAAGAGGTGCTCAAGCGTTACGTGAAATCTTTGACTGGCCAGAGAAGAAGAGTCGCAAAGCTGAAGATCCTATTGAGATTTTACCTTCGGAGGACGGAAGTGGTGTGGGTGCAGCTTTGATTGCAGCACTGACTATCAAGCGAGCACAAGAGGGTAGTTCGGCGGGTATTCGCGACATTTCTGCAATAGTCGAGGGGACCAATAAGATTAGTCTCGAAGGTTGATTTTAGGTCCCGACTCTAATTCGTTGTATTGAATTTGATACATGTGTAAATAATCTTCTCACATTCGAGACCATGATAACTCGAGTGAATGAAAAAGTCGAGTGTTTCAACCTTTTATGGTGAAAGACCGGCTGTGAAGTGCATAGTTAACTTTTGATAGTTAACCAGATTGATCACCTGACATCTGCTGGTTGAATTGAGAAGTGAATTTTGAACTTGCAACTTTATGGTCGTCGTAAAGAAGCATGTCCGGCCGGCGAGACTTTTTAAGCCAGACGGCTCCAGAGAATTATGTAGCTGGTCTAGGTCGTGGTGCTACTGGCTTCACGACCCGAAGTGATTTGGGCGCTGGGAAAGAGGGGCCTAGCGATGAACAAATTAGAGAGGCGCTTGCTAAGAGAGCGGCTGCATTAGGCGCAGCAACTCCTACTGCATATGGCGTAGTTGAGAAGAAGAAGGACGATGAAGAAGAAGATGACGAACGATTCCAAGACCCAGAAAACGAGACTGGATTATTTGCATCGGGAAATTATGACAGAGACGATGATGAAGCAGATAGGATATACCAAGAAGTGGACGAGAAGATGGATAGAAGGCGGAAAACACGAAGGTCAGTCTATCTTTCATTATCTCCACTCACGCATCTTTTTCTTTTGCAGTTTTACATTCACAAGATGATGTTATTGAACTTGCTTTGTAAAAGTTATTCCATTATAGTCAGCATACCGACATGAGTTGTTTTCACACAGGGAAGCACGCGAAAAGCAGGAACGTGACGAGTTTGAAACCAACAACCCAAAGATTGAAGAACAATTTGCAGATCTCAAACGAGCATTAGGCGGAGTGACAGATGAAGAGTGGGCGAGCATCCCAGAAGTTGGTGATCTTACTGGTAAAAATAGGCGCAATCGACAAAATGCAAGAGAACGCTTTTATGCCGTTCCTGATAGTGTACTTGCAGGAGCGAGAGATGCTGGTCAGATGGACACGACTGTACAAGATGACGGACCGGCGAACGGAACAAATGGAGACGAATTAGATGGTACGATGACCAATTTCGCAGACATTAGCGCTGCAAGGGACAAAGTGTTACAGGTCAGACTTGACCAGGCAGCGCAAGGTACGGAAACGGTATCCGGCACATCAACGACGATAGATCCCAAAGGATATCTTACTTCCTTGACAAAGTCTGAGATAAAGGCTGGAGAATTGCCAGTTGCGGATGTAGCACGTGCAAGGACTCTGCTGGAATCCGTCATCAAGACTAACATGCGACATGGACCAGGCTGGATAGCTGCTGCGCGGTTGGAGGAATTGTCGGGTAAAATAGTAGCAGCACGAAATAAGATTGCACAAGGATGTGAATATTGTCCAAAAAACGAAGATGTATGGTTAGAAGCAATTAGATTGAACCGTGATGGTGATTTGCACAACGCAAAGGTGATTGCAGCGAATGCGATAAGAGCAAATAATAGATCAGTAAGATTGTGGATCGAAGCCATGGGTCTGGAAAACACTGCTGCGGCCAAGAAGCGGGTTCTTAGACAAGCATTGGATCATGTCCCTCAATCAGTGGCGATATGGAAAGAAGCAGTGAATCTCGAGCAGGATTCCGCCGATGCACGACTTTTGTTGTGGAAGGCAACAGAAATTATTCCGCTATCTGTGGAATTATGGTTAGCACTCGCCCATTTGGAAACACCAGAAAATGCACAAAAGATATTGAACAAAGCTTTAAAAGCTATACCCACGTCTCATGAGATTTGGATCGCTGGAGGTAGATTACAAGAACAAATGAGAAATGAAGCTGGTGTTTCTAGGTTGATGAAGAATGCTATGAAGTCCTTGGCACAAAAGTCCGCCATGTTGACAAGAGAGGGCTGGATCGAACAAGCTGAGACATGTGAGGACGAAGGTGCACCACTGACATGCAAAGCGATTATTGAGAATGCACTTGGATGGGGTCTGGATCAAAATGACGATAAAAAGAAGATATGGTTGGATGATGCTAGATCTTCAACCATTCGAGGTAAATTCCAAACGGCTAGAGCAATGTATGCGTATGCTTTACGGGAATACAGTAATAGTAGCACAATCTGGACAGCAGCGACGGATATGGAAAGAAATCATGGTACAAAAGAATCTGTGGTTGATCTATTAGAGAAAGGCGTTGAAGCTTGTCCTACCAATCATGAGTTGTGGATGCAGTTGGCACGCGAAAAGCTTCAAGGTGGTAACTGGGATGATGCACGACTTGTACTTGCAAAAGCATTTAGTGTCAATTCAGGCAATCAGGATATTTGGTTAGCAGCCGTTAAATTAGAAGCAGATAATGAACAATATGATAAAGCTAGAGAACTACTCAAGACAGCAAGAGAAGAAGCACGAACAGATAGAGTGTGGATTAGAAGTGTTGCTTTTGAGAGACAAATGGGTGAACGAGATAGAGCTTTGGATTTGGTAAACGATGGACTTGCACATTTTCCAAAAACACCAAAATTATATATGTTAAAAGGACAGATATACGAAACAAAAGGTATGGTCGCACAAGCAAGAGAAGCTTTCAATGCAGGCACGAGAGCATGTCCTAGAAGTGTTCCTTTATGGCTTTTAGCGTCGAGATTAGAGGAACAAGCTGGGATATTGGTAAAGGCCAGAAGTATACTGGATAGAGCTCGATTAGCAGTACCCAAGAATGGTGAATTATGGACCGAGAGTGTACGACTTGAGAGACGAGCAGGTAATTTGCAAGCTGCGAATCAAAAGATGGCCCAAGCTCTTCAAGAAGTACCAGATAGTGGACTGTTATGGAGTGAAAAGATATGGCATCTCGAACCTCGTACGCAGCGTAAACCACGCTCACTTGAAGCGATTCGTAAGGTCGACAACGATCCAATATTATTCGTCACCGTAGCTAGAATCTTCTGGGGAGAAAGACGATTAGATAAAGCAGCCACATGGTTTCAAAAAGCCGCCGTATTAGATCCAGATGTTGGTGACACTTGGGCTTGGTGGTATAAATTCTTGTTACAGCATGGTACGGAAGAAAAGCAATTGGAGGTGTTGAGTAAGTGTGTTTTGAATCAGCCAAAGCATGGTGAGGTATGGCAAAGTATATCAAAATCACCGGAAAATGCACGACTGGGTACAGAAGAAATACTGAAACTAGTTGCTGCGAAACTTGAATGATTTATGTAATGACATGTATATATCATAATAACGTCAAAGCCATTATTCTTGATCCTGTCAAGCAGTGACGTCACTAGCCATCTTCAAGCTTGTATTTAATTGCCCCGCTTCTCTATGACTTTTTGGAGGATTCACATTTACCTCTTTTAATCTTCGATATTCCCTTTTCAACCGTAAGTTTCAATTTCAGTTATTATTCATGGCTTTGTGCAGATCCACAAGATTGTTGGTGACAACAGAATCTCAATTGATAACCAGAAGATTTCCAAGATCATTCACTTACAATTGTAGAAATTATACAACACTCACACAAACGAATTCCTCATTATCATCACCTTTTCGACCTCGAATCAACTTACTAAATCAAACACGAAAGATGACATACAGCAACGCAGACACCGGCAACAAGACCGCCGACCCCTATGTAGCCAAAAACACCGACCATGCCGCATTGAGTGAAAAAGTCGAAGATCTCGTCAATTTTGTAGAAAATCAGAAATTCTGCATGATGACTACACGTATTGCTAGTACCGGAATGTTGGCATCTCGATGCATGGCATTGGCAGCAAAGGTAACCATCTTTTTTCTTTTTTCTTCTATCTTTTATCTTTTATCTTTTCCATTCCTCTTCTCAGGCCTCAGATCATTAATAATTACGTTTACAGGAAGGTAATGGCGTCGATCTCATCTTTCACGCAAATAGCGAGTCTGGAAAAACAGACGATTTGGAGACGGACAGTCATATCAATTTGGGATTCCTAGCTTCGTCGGGTGAATGGGCTTCTATTTCTGGTACGGCGTCGCTTATTTCAGACAGAGATGTCGTGAGGAAATACTATTCCCCTGCGTTGAAAGCTTGGGTTGGGGATTTGGGGGATGGAAAGCATGATGGTGGACCGGAAGATCCGAGAATCATCGTGATTAAAGTAAAGGCTTTGACTGCTCAATATGCCATTTCTAGAAGAACTAGAGTCGGTGGAATGATAGAGGTTGCAAAAGGTATGGTCACGGGTGAAGCGCCAAGTGTGAATAAGTTGAGATATTTGGATGAGTCTGAATTGGAGCAATGTAAGTTTCCAACATCTAATTACTTAACAAGTTGTTAACTGACATGTTTGAATAGGGCGTAAAGCATCTGTATAAATTCACAGAATAGTAATAATCCCCTTTACGAGTGACGGAGAGTAGCGAAATAAAATACATTGTAAGAATGTCATGATGATTATAATACTGTCATGATTGCGTCTCTTCATCTATTTTACAAATACGTCGTTTACTCATATATCCTTTTTCACATTACTTTTACTAAAAATACTACCGACCCCTTTGACATTTACAGGTCCAGTCTTTAGTACTTCAAATCTACTCTCTGCTAATCTCTTTCCTACTTTTACACATTCTACAACCCATTCTGCACTGACATATTTTACACCTTTACCAGCAGCTAATCTAACCTTTTCAATCTCCTTGTGAATTTTAGAAGCGGCTAAACCTCCACCAGCTTTGTTTAACGCCGTAGTATCATCATGACTATCATTATTATCACTCCGATGAGAAGACTTTGTAGAAATATTGACTCCGAGAATAATGTGACTTACCGTCCTACGCGCAGGTGTTATAGATAAATTTGCTCCGTGCGTTACTAACAGGTGTTTTAATTTATGGTCCGATATTAGAGGATATGTAGATCCGTTAATGTAAATAGTCAGACCTTGAAAGATTTGTGGTGGTGTTGTCATTACTACCTCTTCTTTTACACCGTCATGCAAATCTGCATCTTTATCATCACATACTTTCTCCTGTTGACCGAGTTGAGTCTGTGATGCTGATTGAGAAGGACATGTCGAATCTGTAGAAGAATAGATCGGCGACAAAAAGTCTGCGGGGGATTGATCTAGCGTATCCTCTGCGGTTACATTCTCCGGCGTAGCAGTAGGAACACCCCTATCTTCCTCCTCCTCATCTTTAATATACGTATCTTTCTTCTCACCACTCTCGGTCTCAATTTTTATAGAAACGTCAGGGATTATAAAATCTTCATACTCGACTCTCCTCCTCTTCGTTCCCCTCTTTTCATCTTGTTCTTCTTCGGGTTCTACGTCGATCCACTCCTGCAAGACCCGCTGCTTTCTTTCCCGTCGATCACACGGCCGATTCACATACCCTATCCGACCCTGTTCGCGCAGTCTTTCGAAATCAACGCTCCCGGCCCCCACCGCGTCTGCTACTCGTTCGCCACCGCCGCGCCCGGCAGCGAATTGGACCGATAGTTTCGCGCTGCGAGAGTCTCGCCACGACGTCGACCCTGCGAGACGGTTTTCTGCGCGTTGGTGCCCTGTGGAAGAAGAGTTCCAGGCGTCAAAGACCTGACGGCGGGGTTGTGCGGCGATGGGGAACGAGGTGCGAGACGGTGCGGGGGGGAAGTAGGATTGGCGTATAGGTGATGGAGGACGTTTTGACATTTGGGTTACTATATCGAAAAGAGTGACCTGTGGTGGTGGCGAAAGTGAACGTTTGGGCGTAGAGAATGAATGGGAAAAGGCCCAGAGCGAAGTGTTGGCATTATTCGGTCTGATAATAAAGGGTTATAGAGATTATTATAGGTGAAGACATGGATGATAGTCTATAGATGATTGTAATTATGTGTTTTAACGTAGTGATGTTGACCAAGATTGTTTTTTTATAATTGTTATTAGGTGGAAAAAATTACGGAGCATGTAAAAACGCGAAACTGTCGTGACGTGATGCACTTATACCCAATATAGTAATTTCCTTCCACTATTGATAATCATACATATGATGATATGATATGAAAATGTATGATAGTATAAAATGTCAGAGCTGATCAGATGGTCACAAACATGATGCATCGAACCCAAAAGAAGAAATGGATGCATTCTTCACTAAAAAACGCTCATGTCTCGAAGATTCGCCACAGGTGACTGATGGATATAGAGATGAATATGCAGACGACGAGTCTACAGATTTCAAAATCGCAACGCTGTCATCTCTACATCCAGAAATACCATCAGATATCCTCTTGGATCTACTTTTGGAGAACGATGGAAATGTTGAACAAGCATCAAAAAATTTGATGGAGAAAGATCTGGTGATTACTACTCCACCACTCAAACGCCTCAAAACAATCGGCTATCAATCATCTATCGCTTCTGCATTTAGTAACACTTCCGAAGGAGACCGACAAGGTGACCGACTGAGAGTAAAGAAACCATTAACTCAACGAGGCAAAACTTTACATTTATTCAACCCTATTGACATAGAAAATAATACACCATGTTCCATCATTCATAACTTTCTTCCCGCAGAGATTGCAGATGCATTACTAAAAGATTTACTTGCTGAAACTCCGACGTATCAACGAGGATCATTTCAACTATTTGACAAGGTCGTTTCAAGTCCTCATACGTATTGCTTTTATGTCGATGATGAAAGGGCAGTCGAACAACAGCGAACGGAGTATCACTACAATGGCACTTCTATCACAGACGTTCGACCTCTTTTACCCCGCATGCGCGAGGTCAGAAGTATCGTACAAGAAGCAGTAAATCTAGAAATCCAACGACGGATCAGAGATTTCTATCCAGACGGAAAGAAGTTGCGGTATCAATATCCAGGTGAATGGAAACCGAATTGCGCTTTTGTGAATTGTTACGGATCAAAATACGAGTCTGTAGGCTATCATACAGATCAATTGACGTATCTCGGTCCAAGAGCTGTGATTGGAAGTCTTTCTCTAGGTGTCACTCGCGAATTCCGTATTCGTAAGATTATACCAGCTGATGACGACAATATAAAGAAAGATGTACAGTCTAACCAACAAGTTGATAAAAAGGTTGATAAACAAGCTGATGTGCAAGGTCAAATTGCGATTCATTTACCTCATAATTCACTCCTCGTCATGCACGCTGAAATGCAGGAAGAATATAAACACAGCATTGCACCTTGTTCTTCCATCGATCCACATCCACTATCAGGCAACAAACGGCTGAACATCACTTATAGATATTATCGGAATAGTTTCCATCCGAGATTTACACCAAAATGTAGATGTGGGGTACCGGCGTGCTTGAGATGCGTGATGAAAAGCGCAGAAACACGTGGCAGATACATGTGGATGTGTGACTCGACTTATCGACCGGGTGAAAAAGGATGTAAGTTTTTCGAGTGGGCGGAGTTTGATGAAGATGGAGAGCCGAAATGGGCACAAAAATAAATATAACGCTAGTCTACATGATGATATACAACTATCTTTCTCCCTTTTAAAAAATGACCTGACGCTTTGAGCGTACATGGCTTTATTCAACGTTGGGTTTACATTCGATCGTGGATCTATCTCTCGGACATATCTGTTTCCCGGACGTATCTATCTCTCAGATATTTTATTTGAGTATACGTGCACCAAACATAAACATGACTCATGCTCCATGCTCAACAATTAGGGTACAGATACAGATATTACAAAGCTTAACTACGGCAAGACTTGCACTTTTTTCCGAACAGTGGAACGGGTTTGATGACAGTAATAAAGCCAACCACTAAACTCAAAATGATGAGTACCGATTGGTCTGTTCACGTAGAGTAACCGTTGTCGTGACTATTTAGAGTTTTTTAGCACAGTTCATCAACATCCATTGGTAGGGAGGGTATATCTTGCGAGCGCGTGGTGGCTTTTCATTTCCAGGATCTCGGCCGTATGTTATGATCCCTGCAAGATGTATCACATCTAGATCGTCAACACGATGCAGATCACATCTGTGATATCAGAAACAAATCTTCAACAAATAATTCATGGCTGATATTGTAGATTATTTACATTGAATGGTCATGCTCCAATCGAGTAGTTCTTCGGAATAACTTTCGGCACTTTTACAAATGATCGGTTTTTCCCATCGACTGAAGCTTCACATGCAGGAACGGTCCGTCTGCAGAGGGGAAAGATGAATGCGATCTTTTCTACAAAGTAACAAACAGTTTACCCCAACGGTACGGTTATTTTTTATTTCACAAGAACGCCGTGACACTTATTTTCTAGCTTGCAATGAGGGTTTGAGCACAAGACTTTTTCCACAAAGTCAAAAGATGACGGTCTGTCCACTCGAGTTTAAAAACAATTGGGACCAATCATCGAGCTCGACGTTGTCAAAGTGAGTTCTCCATATTCGTTACCGTTGTGTCTTAAGCGAGATTTGGTGCGGAAGCTTCAGCATCATATTATCGTTGCATTAGATCTCTCAAAGGATTGAAAGCGATTGCTACTGTTGACATTAAAAGTATTACTACCAAATTACCTCGAGAGTCGTAGATAATTATTCTAGACTAATGCATAACGGGTTAATAAAAAGTAATTATTGTAGAGTAATACATGAAGATTTAATAGAACTATGATATCAACAGACCGAGCACTTCGTGTCTGCACTCAGAAGGGAAGATTTTGAAACTTTATCCTCGAAAGGTTGCCTTGTCAAGTTCACGTAAAGAACGAGCATCGTTGTCAGATCCAACTTTGTGAAGTCGGATATCATTTGGTAGTCTTCTTCCAGGACTTGTACTACTACGATCTTGTCCAGTACTTTGTTTGTCACCCATGATTGTACTTATGCTTGGAATAGTAGTAGCAGGAGTTTCTGAACTGGATGAATTTGGTTCTGCGTCTCCCAGTGTCTCAAGCTTAGGGTTGACGGAATCGTGTCTTGCATCCTCATCATTTTTCGCAGTCCTGGACGGGCCGGTCGACTTTCTACTCGCACGCCTAGTTGGGCCGTCAGTGACAGCAGTACTTATAGGTGGAAGTGGCGTTGGTAATGCTGCCATTGGACTTGGTGGGATCTGAGAGTTTAAATATGAAGGTTGACCGGCTCGATCATAAACACCAGGCGCAGGAGGTCCGTAAGCATATGGCACATATGGTCCTTGTTGATATGGAGAATAAGGCGGATAGTAAGGGGAAGTAGCTTGATAGCCAGGATGATTGTGGTGATAGGTAGGGTAATAAGGTCCTTGAGGTGGTCCTACTGGACTTGGACCTGGCCATTGTGGTAGATTACTATAGTAAGGAGAAGCTGACGATATTTCCGAAGGTCCATAAGACTGAGCACTCATTGGTTGTTGTTGTTGTTGTTGTTGTTGTTGTTGTTGTGACTGTTGATGCTGTTGTCGTTGGGACGATTGTTGTTGTTGATGCTGTTGATGTTGTTGTTGCTGCTGCTGCTGCTGCTGCTGCTGCTGCTGCTGCTGTTGTTGTTGCTGTTGCTGTTGTTGTTGTTGATTGGATAGCTGAATAGGATCTACAGGACGACCTTCAGGTATATTGCCTATCATCGGTGCTCGGGTTACAGCGGGAATGATTGTATGGTCATTAACAGTAGCCTCTGGATACATTCCTTTCTCGGGACGTACATGTCTGAGCTGAGGGTCAGAAGATGGTTGTGGTAGGCTGACTGTACTTGCTAAATTCCGTGAATAATAGCTGATAAGATGAAGATGTTGGCCTGCCGTTGTAGCGATACTAAATGACTGCTTGACTAGACCATCTGCTTTGAACCGATAACCGTCTTGACCATCTTCGCTCATGTCAAGATCACCGACAGGCAATGACTTGGGAGTGCTCATAGTTGGTGTTTGAGGAGTTGTAGCTGCGGAAGATCCTCGTTTGCCTTCCATCTCACGATATATCAAGAAGCTTCCGGAAACTCTACTTGCGCTCCAAGATTTTCCATCCGTCCAGCGTCGCATGCCTGCTTCTCGTTCGTCCCAGACAAAGATTGAACCGGACCGTATCGAAGCGCGTTCCTTTTCGGACAATCGACGCTGGACTCTTGGTAATACACCAGTACGACAAGCTTCGAACAGGATGACAGCATCTGCCGCAGTTCGAACTTGTCCAAAATAAGTTTCCATATTGGCTCCAGGTATCAGAACGGTGACTTGACGATCAAGCATACTCGTCATGTTCAGCTGTAGCTTCGCGGAATGACAAATGCGATCAAAGGAAAGGAAAACAAAATGGAAACAAAAACGTGAGAGGGTCTGTAAATGTAAGATAAAGTTAAAGTCGAGATTAAAATAAAAGATTTAACATAAGCATTTGACGCGAAAGAGGGCTGTCTTTGAATGTTTCAGAGGAACAAGCCAAAAAGAAACACCGACCAATAATTAAGGATAAGAGACTTTTGGTGTGGGGTAGCCAAAAGCTTAATCATTATTGCACAGCCGATCTTGACTGCGGTCGTGTATTTTGGTACGGGTTGTGTCAATCTCTGAATTTACGTTTTTTTATTACTGTATGGAGAGTTTCACTTGTTAGAAAGTGGGGCTGGTTTCACCAAAAGCGCCGAGCCGGAAATTCCGATGTACGGCTGTGACCGTGTCAAGATTCCAGCACAACAAAGATGTGACCAACGAACGGTCGGAGTTATTGCCACGCGGACTCAAAACATTCTATCGCAGAAACACGACAGTCAGTTATTATGCGCAGTCAAATGTAACGATTCAAAGAACGTTGAACAATAGAGCCAAGGTTGGTGGAACGATCAAGCTTTGGTCAAGCAATTTGGCTTCGGTTCGACTTGCTGTTCATCCTGTTGAAAAGTGAAATGGCAGACAGCACGCTAAATAAAAACTGTTGGCTCCCATTATCATCTGGTCGATAAGATTAGCATCTGATAACAAAACAAAATACGTTTCTCATACGTTTTCTACCAAACAAAGATGTATGTCGATTGATAGAATACACTTTTATAGGAATAAATCAGCCATGGAAACCTCGGCATCTCCTTCGTTGCATACTGTACCGGCTTCTATAATAAAATCCTAGGTCCGAGTGGAGATGCTTAAATAGCCAAGACAGACGTTCGTGCACCATGATTAATAAAATAAAAATAATCCAGTGCAAACTGTCCTGCTCTGTCATACAAGCCGTGAAGCTTCTTGAAAGAACCTAGAGTAAATTCATGGACCTCGAAGTTTGGTTCCATTCGCACGTGATATGGATATTCAACGTTTCTGAGGCCCATGTCCAGACCGGTGCAGCTTTGATTAGCCGTCATGGCTAAATCGGGTCCATTTCAGTTAAATGCGGATGCGCATTTGATGCTGGTAGGTTATTCAGAATATACAACGTTGAAATACTAATAAGGTAATCAGGACCAACCGCTGGTTCGGCTTCCATATGAATTAGCGAGAAAGAATCTCAGGGCTACCAGAGCAGCGACTGAAAGGTTTCAAAACGAGGCCACAACCGCATTGGAAAAGACAGTAAAGAATGACAATGTCGCGATTGTCGCAACGCTTGATAATATACTGGTCAAAGCTCAAAACCTGAAGCGTAAGCTTGAAACGCTTCATCGAGAAGAACAAAGTCTGCAGAAACAGCAAGCCAGACGCGTGGGACATTTACAAGATCTGTATGATATTGAATCTGTATCTGACGTCAAGTTTGATGACTGGAGCAACATACGTCTGGATCGAATGCTTGTTGATTATATGCTACGACACAATTATAATAAATCTGCCAAGAAATTCACGGAACAACGACAAATCTCTGATTTAGTAGACATTGAAGCCTTTTCCGCATTCGCCGAGGTGGAACAAGCATTGAAACAAGGCCGAACATCAGAAGCAATAGCTTGGTGTAATGAAAATAAAAAAGCCCTGAAGGATGTGGAGAGCAAGTTGGAGTTGGAGTTGAGACTTCAACAAATGGTCGAAATGACAAGATTTGGAAATACGAATAAGCTGGTTGAAGCGACTCTACATGCTAGAAAATATTTTGCAGGTCAGCAGAACGAGTCGTACGGTCTCCGAGCTGGAGGTCTGTTGGCATATCCGGCAAATACTTTGACAGAACCATACAAGGTGAGTGAGGAAGTATTCAGATCATTGGTTTTAATGACTTATTCCATGCAGGACCTTTACTCATCCACGCGATATGTATATTTGGCCAGTCTGTTCGTAGAAGCATACCATCAGATATTCTGTTTACCCCCACAACCTCTGTTACATATCGCTCTATCAGCTGGATTATCAGCTCTCAAAACACCATCTTGTCATTCTGCTTTTACATCTTCTTCGACAAATGCTTCGTCAACCACGACATCTGTCTGTCCTATCTGCTCTACTGAATTGAATGAATTGGCTAGAAACGTTCCTTATGCACATCATTCAAAAAGTCATGTAGAGAATGATCCGGTGATATTACCAAACGGAAGAATTTACGGAAGAGAGAGGTTGATGGCTCTGAATGACAAGTTTGGAGTAGCTGCAGGGAGGGTACGGGATCCAATCAACCATGGTCAAGAATATGATATCGACCAGATTGAAAAGGTATATATCTCTTGATCATTGGGTTTTATGATGCATTTCTTTGTAGATAGTATTATATAATGTTGTATATTATGCAGCCATGACTCATGAACAATCATTCATTCTCATCAATCATCACCGTCTTCGTCATTGTCATCATCATCATCATTACCTCTTTTCCTCTTCCTGGTGGGATTTTTCTGTATATCATTTGTTTTGCATGTGAACACATACGTCCTCGCTTCTCTCTCTTCACCCTTCCAGCCTCCACCTCCATCTACATTCCCCAACGTCCTAGCATGTTTATACCCCGGCCATAGCTTCGCATCAAATTTGAAACTCCTCTGGACTTGAAACCCACTATGTCTCGCCAAATCCCGTATATTCCACAACGTATACGGCTCGCCTTCGAAGAGAGTTACAATCACTGTCGCTGGACCGTTTGCCTCTCCGCCTTCATCCCCGTCTCCATCCCTCGCGTCTCCGTCTTGATATAACTTGTCATAATCTTCGTTTCTCTTCAGGACGTTCTTCACGCTGTGGAAGAAGCCGACGAGGAGTTGTTGATTCGCTCGGACTTGGCGATTGACATCTGTGCTTTTGCCGCCGACGTGGGGAAAGTTGAAGACCACGCGGTCGAAGGTGGGCGTGCCGTCGTCTGAGCGATTGTTCTTTCGGCGCGCGTCAATGTCGGTTTCTTCTCTACGTTTGTCACCGTCGACGGGCTGGGTTTTTAGAGCTTTGAGCAGCGTTTTGGAGATGTTTGTCCCGTCGACGCAGTGTAGGATCCGAGTAGATGGTTCTTCATCTTGAATGGAACGTATGAGATCGAGGGATTGAGGGTATTTGGAATATACTTCTTCTTGGCTGTCGTAGCTGGTTGATGTCACGTCTAATGCGACATGGTGGTGGATTAGGCTGTGAGAAAAGGAAAAATCACCCTCGCCGATCAATAAGATCGAGTCATTGGTAAAGGAGAATGGAATGTTGGATTTTGGATGGTGAGGGTTGGGTATATTATTTGTTAAAGAGGAATCATTGGATTGTCGAGGGGAGGTGGTTTGTTTCTTCGATAGAGGTTTGGTTGTTGTAGGAGTCACTGTAGGAGTTTTCTTAGAGAGCGCATGCGGTGGATGAAGAGGTTTGTGATGCTTGCGTTTTGACATGATGTAGAGTCAAAATTGTGAAAAAAATATTGCCTCTAATTATCGGGGGTGTATTTTTTAATTATGTACAAGAATAATCTCTATTTACACATACACTTCATAACTCATTCCTCATCATCACCATCTTCCAGTCTAAAAGATCGTGGTTTAAGCATCTTACTCATATAGGGCCCATCTAATTCATAACCAAGTTTAGCATAATAACTTCTCACACCAACACCTGAAATGACACTGATTTTTCTCGATCCATGTTCACATCGAGCTATTCTTTCAGCCTCTTCCATTAATAATGTACCATAACCTTGATGTTGGAATTTCTTCGGATCTCGAGCGTGTACTGGAACAGCAGAACCGTAGACGTGTAGTTCTCTGACTAATGACGTTGTTTGACCTGTCAATTCTGGTCGAAAGGTGTGTGTAGTACTACACTTTCTCAACCGAAGCAAGGCAATGAGAATATCTTGTTTGGGATCTTCATAAGCCAAGAATGTTTCCCATCCACCATTAGCTGCATAATCTCGTCTGACAAGTTCAACCTGAGAAGGCCTGATCTTATTCTTGACCTCGTTAATACCAACTTCACGAGTTCTGACATCTCGACATGATGTACCGAAATCCTTCATTCTAGCAAGAGCAAGTTCACGCAAATTACCGTTCTCAACACCAGAAGTAACAAGTGGCATGGGTATATCTCGTTGTACTCGGTAGATTCTTGTCCAAGGAGGGACAAGAGCAAGGATTCGTGCTACAAGATCAACCAAAGCATTAGGCGTGTAATTTTTATATCGACCTGTTCGCCAAAGTTCATAAAGTCCCGTGCCTCGTATAACTAGAGTAGGATAGATCTTCAGACCATCAGTTCGAAATGCGGGGTTCTCAAAATACTCTCGAAACTGATCGAGATCCCTTTCCATACCAACATTAGGTAAATCCGGCATCATATGAGAGACAACTTTGAACCCAGCATCTTTGGCAAGTTTGAACGTTTCGGCGACAGCAGCAACTGTATGACCTCTATTTGTGTCTCTGGCCACATCCTCATACAGCGACTGTACTCCTATTTCCAACCTCGTGCATCCATACCTCAACATACTACTTAAATGTTGATCCAAACAATAATCTGGTCTTGTTTCGATTGTAATGCCCACACATTTGATATTACTCATTTCTCCTGCCGTCACAGCTTCATCAACATTACTCGTTTGATAACCACTTAGAGCATTATGAAGTTGAGCGATGAATTCTTCCCGGTAACTTTCAGCCAAAGACATGAAAGTTCCCCCCATGATGATATATTCCACTTTATCCACACTATGACCTAAAGATTTGATCTGGTCTACTCTTCCTCTTGCTTGTTCGAAAGGATCATACCTCGCTCTGATCGCACGCATAGACGTCGGCTCATATCCGGTATAAGATTGAGTAGAATATTCAAAGTCAGAATCTGGTCCTCCTGGACAATACACGCATATATTTCCGGTATATGCTATATGTGGACATCGATGGGGTTTGCACATGACTGCTACTACTGCTATACCTGAAGCACTTCGAATCGGTTTGGCCACTAATTTGGGGAGAATATATTTTTTATAATGCTCTGGGACGGCAGCGATGATCGACGTGAGAGGAGGTTGACTAGATAGATAGTGTTTCTTTGCCATCGTTCCACGTAAAACGTTGAGGTTGATGTCCTTTTTCGGCCCAACGCTACTAGACTGTGCTTCAAAATCATCAATCAAAGCCTTTGCTATATCTGCACAAGCACGTAATTGTCTCTCATTTTCTGGTGCCAATTTTGAACCCTTGGTCGGCTTGGGCGGCTTTGCTGACCTAGTCTCGGTTACAGTCATGGTCGCCATTTTGCTCAGCTCTTTATTGTATCCGATCAATCTAATGAGATTACAGTCATCCGTATATTAAAAAAATGTCTGTTATAGCCAACGCCAAGACTTTTCAAAGAATATATTCCTATTTTCGTTTCAGCTTCCCTCTTTGACCAATCCAGTCTGTACTCTAGTGTCAATCATTCATGATGCAAAGCTTGCGCAACCCCGTCACGCGTACAGTCCGCTCGGTGCTTCAATCCCGTACCTATGCCTCATCCTCGTCTAATTATATGACCACAAATGTCAATCTCCGAATAAATTCCGAAACAAAAGTCATATACCAAGGCTTCACCGGTAAACAGGGCACATTCCACGCTCAACAAGCAATTGAATACGGTACAAACGTGGTCGGAGGTACAAACCCGAAAAAGGCCGGAGAGACGCACCTTGGAAAACCAGTATTTGCGACTGTATCCGATGCAGTAAAACACACTGGAGCTACCGCTTCGGCAATCTTTGTTCCTCCACCAGTAGCTGCTGCAGGTATCGAAGAAGCAATCAGTGCAGAAATTCCCCTTGTAGTATGCATCACTGAGGGTATTCCACAACATGACATGGTCAGAATCACAGATATGCTCAAAACGCAGAACAAAACTCGTCTTGTGGGCCCTAATTGTCCAGGAATAATTGCTCCGGTTAGTGCTTCCTACCAAGTCATTTAGTACGCGTATTAATAATATTTCCAGGGACAATGCAAAATCGGTATAATGCCTGGTTTCATTCACAAAAGAGGACGTATTGGGATTGTCTCTCGATCGGGTACTCTAACATACGAGGCAGTTAATCAAACTACTCAAGCTGGTCTAGGTCAATCACTCGTCGTTGGAATCGGTGGTGACCCTTTCTCGGGCACAAACTTTATCGATTGTCTCAAGGTTTTCCTTGAGGACAAAGAGACGGATGGAATTATAATGATTGGAGAAATTGGAGGATCGGCTGAAGAAGATGCTGCAGAGTTTTTGAGAAGTAACAACACAATGGGTAAACCGGTGGTTAGTTTCATCGCAGGTATCTCGGCTCCTCCAGGAAGGAGAATGGGTCACGCTGGTGCCATTGTCAGCGGAGGCAAGGGCGGTGCAGATTCAAAGATTAATGCTTTGGAGAGCGCTGGAGTCATTGTAGAGCGTAGTCCTGCCGCGTTAGGAAAGACATTATATGCTGAGTTTGTCAAGCGAGATATGATATAATTATATATTCCACCTCCACCACCTTGTGTCTTCAGGAAGTCCAAGTCTGAGTGGGCCTCTAAATAGACTTATTGGCAAGATTTCTAACATCCAGAGACCTGCTTTAGCAAAATTGTGACAAAATATTGGTCCTGTTATATATAGCCAGCCTAGTGCAAACGTGAAGTTTACGATCTGTCGAACCAAAAGAGGCAATTGAATTAGATGAGACAATCTCCGGCTCATGTACGTTTGAAGACTGATGCCAACTGCCTGAAGGATAAAGAACATTGGTTGTTCGTATACACCTGACATGCCCAATACATTTCCTGAGACGCATGCATGAAGAAATCCACTCAGAGAAAATGCAATGATCCCTTCAAGTGCTCTGGATTCAAGTCCCAAGCCTTGCACGATCTTTTTGGCAGGAGTTGTAACAGCCACACGAAGTGTTTGATGCCAGTATTTAGACCAATATCCTGCTAGACCTTTTCTAAAAATCTCTCGTCGCTGACCAAATTGATTTACATTCATCCAAGGCTCTCCGCGAGCATTTGCAGTGACCGGTCCTAGTATACCAACCCAGAAGATACTTGCGAGATTAAAATTCAGCTTGTTAGCTGCTTCTAAATGAAAAAGGCATAGACTAAGCCGACAAAGCTTCACAATTTGGGGTAAAGATTGTAAATTTGCCGGAAGATATGAGGGTGGTGACATGTCTTGTCCACGTGTCAAAACCCAGGGATCATGAAGCATCATTGTGCTTGTAAAGTCGCAAAGAAGAATATAGAAAACAAACGAGAGAATGTGATAGCGTAAAAGATCTCTCGCGTTATTAAAGTTTACCACCCTCGAGTTTGTCCGCATGTAGTCGGAGTTTAAAAAGACAGAACAATCCAGATCGTTTTTGACATCTTTTGGCAGAGGTGGCAGACCTGCAACGCGCCAATTCCAACCTTGACCACGCGTACTTGTTAGAAGATCGAGGAGCCAACGGACACGGTCACCATAATCATGTGGGAATCTCTGCCACACGTACTGATATCTACTACGAGAGGAGTCTCCGCGACCATGAAGTTTGTGATTGACCTGGGTGGATGGCTTAGTGACAATCGCGCCAGTCTCTTTCTTCCACGGCGTAGAGGACTTGCGAACAACTCTGTTTATTTGTGCAAAGTCTTTTTGAGGATTGTAGAAGATAATCATCGGTGAGGGCCACATTATAGCAATCGCAGGTACTAGGGCACACACAATGTTAAAGTAAGGGCTTGCTGTCTGTGTTGTTGTGATCGTGATCATGCACATGCTTGAACATAAAATCCATACTAGGTATCGTAGTTTTCGCAAAATAGGATATTCAGAATGGCTAATCATAAGATATCCAAACATGGCCAGAATAGCCAAAGCGGCCGGTTGCCATCCCATGACTGCTCAGACCTTTGATCTTCAATACTCATACCCTTGCCTTGAATCATGCCATTATTCTGTATGAAATCGGACACGCGATCTCCGAGAACGCGACAAAAGAACAAAATCTTTCACGTGACTCGCTCAAATATTAATTCGCAATATTCACCTCTGATCAAATTGGTGGGTATTGATTGTAGCGATCCCGCATAGAAGTAGTAAATCGATAGACAATATGGTGAACATTACAGAGAAGATCAAGGAGTATGTAATCGTTCTGCCAGTTTGAGATATCGCTAAATTGAAACACAGGATTGAGACCGAAATGGCTAGAACTCAAAGTAACTAAGTTAAGCATATCACTGGTGTTGAAACTACTAACAGAAAGAAGAAAATAAAGCCACTGGTAGGCTACTTCTTACATCCTGGATTGCTGTGACTAATTTGATCAGAATATCATCTTGGCTTACTGAAAGGGTCGGTTTATTTTTGTGATTTATGAATTGTACTAACCCGCATCAGAAAATTAGCCCGACTTCGTGCACAGTTATTAGAACCGGCGCCAGGTGCAGGTGCTGGAGCAGGAACAGGGTTTGACGTAAGTAAAAGTGGTGATGCTCGGATAGCTCTGGTCGGATTTCCGTCGTATGTTATCACTCTGCTTCTAATCTCATTCTCATAATTTCTTATTCATAAAAGTGTTGGAAAATCTACATTTCTTTCCAAAGTTACAAAAACGAAATCGGAAGCAGCGGATTATGCTTTCACCACACTCACTGCCATACCTGGTGTATTAGAGTATGGTGGCGCCGAGATACAACTCCTTGATCTGCCTGGTATAATAGAGGGAGCGTCAGAAGGAAAAGGCAGAGGTCGTCAAGTCATTAGTGCTGCAAAGGTATGTGATTAAACTTCTACATTTTGGGTAATATATTTAATATCAGCAGACAAGTGACATGATTCTAATGGTGCTTGATGCTACAAAACGGGCCGAGCAGAGAGCTTTGCTTGAAGCAGAGTTGGAGGCTGTAGGCATAAGACTAAATCAGGAACCACCGTATACATATATCTGCATTGTAAATGGAGAGCAACAACTGATTCTGATTTAGTAATATATACCTTAAACCAAAGACTGCAGGCGGTATGAAGATTACGTTCCAAAATCCACCACAATATCTCGACGAGAAGATGCTTTACAACATCCTCCGAGACTATAAGATTTTAAACTGTGAAGTATTGGTGAGGGACGAAAACGGTATTAAAATATCATTGTCGGCCTGTCAACCTCGACTAATGAATTCTAGCTACTGTCGACGACTTTATAGATGTCATTATGAAAGACCACAGAAAGTATATCAAATGGTATGTTATGATATCACTAAGTTATGTACGTGGTGTACTGATTTTATCTAGTTTATACGCATATAACAAAGTCGATAGTATTGGTATAGAACATATGGACAAATTAGCTCGTGAACCCAATACTGTGGTCATGAGTTGCGAATTAGATCTCGGCGTACAGGACGTGGTTGAGCGATGTTGGGATGAGCTCAAGCTGATACGAATATATACAAAAAGGTTATACACGTATGGAGAGTACTTTGTTCATATCATGCTAACAACTGTACAGAAAAGGTATAGAGCCAGATTTCAACGAAGCACTCATTGTGCGGAATAATTCAACCATTGAAGAAGTATGCGATTCTATTCACAGAACGATAAAGGATAGCTTCAAATATGCGTTAGTTTGGGGAGCCAGCTCCAGACATATTCCACAACGAGTTGGACTAAATCACGTTGTAGCTGATGAGGATGTCGTTAGCATTGTCACTAATAAGAGTGGACTCAGCAACGCCAAATAATGAATGATGCATGTCTTGTATGTAGAAATGTAAAATACGCTCACTTTTGAACATGATGAATATGAGGTGACGTAGATTCCCACAACTCACGGAAATTCCTGCCGAAACTTTTTTTCTGAAATGCTGCTTCATGATTCGCTGCTCTATTTCTGGCCGAACAGGGGAAAAACCATCTATCGTTCATTTGGGATTGAGATTTCACCAAAGTATGTAAAACCGTCATTCGTATCCTCTGCTTTTGCTGGATATTCTTATTCGGGAATATAGAAAGATGTACTCATTAATGTCGCTTAGATTTCAGATTGGCTTCATGATTGACAACTACAATTATATACGGTCAAAAGAAATAAAGCCGTATTGTTATAGGAGGATTTAATATGGATCCTGCGAGATATGTGGGATCATCAGAAGACACATCCCTTCAAGTACAGGGCCAAACGAGAGAGCAACACTCAGCATATAATATGAAAACTGGAGGGCATTTTGGTGCGTTATTCGTACAAAATCTGGCATATTACATATTACTAACTCTCTCCAGGTGTATGTCAAGATGTAGGTCGCATGGCTCGACATCATTCGAAGACGTCTAAATAGATTATAATGTAGATTGTTAGCGCTGGTGGCGCACCTCCGGCAGAGCTATACACTGGTAAATTCCAAAATGTGTGTTCATCCGATTACATTTTAAAACCTGTTGATTAATGTTTTCAGGTTGGACAAGGATTGACGCCTCCCTATCGCGATATTTTCAATTCATTTTGGCAGAAAGAGATTTTCCGACTTGAGCGGGACAATCATGACTACAAAACCCACGCTCTTCCTTTAGCGAGGATAAAAAAAGTCATGAAAGCGGATCCTGACGTGAAAATGATATCTGCCGAAGCGCCAATTGTATTTGCAGAAGCTTGCGATATATTTATCATAGAATTGACCATGCGTGCTTGGATACACGCCGAAGAAAATAAGAGGAGGACATTGCAACGAAGCGACATTGCTGCTGCACTTGGAAAAAGCGACATGTATGACTTTCTGATCGATATTGTCCCTCGCGTCGACAGCGCCGGCAAGGCGAAGAAAGCAGAGCAGACGACTGTAGCTAACCCAACAGAGACGGTAGATGCTTTGCAGAGTCCAACGTTGATTGAACCATCATCAATGCAAACTACGCACGATTTCATGACTAATGACAATGCGTTTGCTGCACAGTCAACAATGTTTCCATTGTCAACGCAGACAAGCTTCGACAATCAAATATTTGATCAATCTGCGATGTATGGCAATCCTTATGGATTACAGCAAGCTGTGAGTAGATTATGATCTCGATCGATGATTGTAGACTAATATAATATAGATGTATGGTCCACAAACGCATCGCATGCCAGATCATTTGATGAACGACCCACACAGCCAGCAACAATTTACCATGCCTTTGAAGGACGATTCCGTATCCTTTTCATGATTTCAACTTGACGATCTTACGAAGTAATGATTCTCCTCTATATCTTTATGCATGCATACTCAAAATCAGAATAGTATTACCATTAGTTACTGTAGATAAACTGGATCTCTATGTATTATTTTTCACTATATCTACCCCACAGATTTGAACACCCCACATTAAACCCACTGTATTGTACTACATACCCCAGAGCCTATATAAGTATAGCTTCGTATAGCGCTTGATCTTATTCTTTTCCAATAGCTATACTGTAGACCAAACATAGTTGAAAGTATGAAAGTCGGTAAGTAAACACTTGTTTCCATGTTTAGTAATGGACTAACATGATTATTCAAAGTCGTCGCTGGAGCTGCCGGTGGCATTGGCCAACCACTATCATTATTGCTCAAGATTTGTCCACTTGTAGATGAGCTAGTACTTTATGATGTGGTTAATGCGCCAGGTGTGACTGCTGACTTATCTCACATTTCATCTGTAGCGGTCGGTATTGTTCCTTGTGACTATAGAATCCGACTAATGATTTATTAGAAAGTGACAGGTTACCTTCCAGCAGACGATGGAATGAAAAAAGCATTTACTGGTGCAGATATGGTTGTCATACCCGCTGGAATCCCACGTACGAACATATTTTAATAATTGACTTACGATATAATTCCTAACAAGGTTTATAGGTAAACCTGGCATGACAAGAGATGATCTGTTCAAGATCAATGCTGGTATAGTTAGAGACCTTGCCAAAGGTATTGCGGAGAGTTGTCCAACAGCATATATACTCGTCATTTCAAATCCTGTCAACAGCACTGTACCTATCGCTGCTGAAGTATTGAAAGCTGCAGGAAAGTTCAATCCTAAAAAGCTGTTTGGAGTCACTACTCTGGATGTTGTGAGGGCAGAGACGTTTGTTGCATCAATCACCGGGGAGAAGAATCCTCAAGAGAGTACAATTCCAGTAATAGGGGGTCATTCTGGAGAAACTATCGTGCCTTTATTTAGTCAGGCTAAACCAGCCATAAATATTCCTCAAGACAAATTGGATGGACTAACAAACAGAGTTCAATTTGGTGGTGATGAGGTTGTCAAGGCGAAAGATGGTGCTGGCTCAGCTACACTTTCAATGGCATATGCAGGTTTTAGATTTGCCGAGAAGCTCATCAAGGCAGCGAAAGGTGAAAGTGGAATAATTGAATCGACCTATGTCTATTTACCTGGTGTTGATGGCGGAAAGGAGATTATGGAGATTACAGGCTGTGAATACTTTTCGGTACCTGTCGAGTTGGGAGTATGTTGGCCCTATTTATTCCCTACGCTTTATATACTGATTTTGGACAGCCTGATGGAGTCAAACGCGCTCACAACATCCTCAATTCTGCCAATGAATATGAAAAGAAGTTGCTTGAAGCTTGCTATACTGGTTTGAAGGGTAATATTACAAAAGGTGTAGAGTTTATACAAAACCCACCTTCCAAGTGAGTGTCATTCTCATGTCCCGGTCTAGATTACATTGACTGATGACTTACTTACATGGCAGGTAGATTATGAATAATATTTCTTTACATGTTTGATAAATTACATAATATAGTTCCATAACTCATAAATATCATATACACATGACTTTCATCGACATTCATTTCTGTCCAATAACCTTTATTTGGAAAGTAGCAACAGGTAATTCACTACACTCTGCAGTAACTTCCACAAGCATACCAAACCCAGCCAAAACACCTCTTATAATACCACAACTAAACCATAAGAAACTCTGAGCTTTCCTTATAGCCACTTGTTGAGCCTGCAACTTTATCTTCTCCCCTCCTAGACTTTTCGCTTGTCCCTTGTCGGCACTTATTCTCGTAATAGGACCGAATCTAATATCCGTCAGGACAAACGTCCCTCTGTGGTTCGTTTTTAAATTATCAATCTGTTTTCTGTACAATTTCGTCCATAAATCTTTACAAACGAATTTAATAGCGTCCAAGGATGTCGAGGGGCGTGCAGTCTCTGCAGAAAACGCTTCTACTAGGCCTTGACCTACGCGATGACCCCACGTGTTGAGGCGGTAAGATGTCGTATTTGCGTCGGACTCGTCTAGGAAATCGTTTTGTTGTTCGGCCGTGGTGGTGTTTGTGACGACGGTGTTGGTGTCGCCGATTATTCCACCGCCTATTATTGTCGTGGAGGGATATTCTGGATTAGAAGACGGGACGGGCCTGCGTCGTCGTTGGGAAGAGAGGCTTGTGCCCGTAGGACCGAAGAGGTGGATCAGAGATGCTTGGGTTGCGAGTCGTTCGTGACGGGCGTAGAGTTCGTGGTTGATGCGTTGTGCGAGCGGGACGAGTTCGATGAGGAGGAGATCGAATGCAGATGCGGACACGTATTTCTCACCAGGAGGGGTAGGTTGAGTTGTAGCGACGGACATTTTGTGGTTGAGAAGTAGTGGAGGTGGTGTTGAAGCTGAGAATTGTTATACCGTAAATAAAAGTCCTACGACGTCATAATAGCTTTGGTTTTGTACTGTCAACAGACCACGAGGACAGACTTGGCTAAAAGACTTTCGCTTTGTAGTTATAGTAATGGAACACGATTGTAAACAAGGTACGCAAGACTAATATTATAAATTCATAAATTCACAGCAATTGACGATAGAAAGAAAAGTGGAATGTCGGTGATATCAATTCCTTTGCCCGTGTTGCCGCAGAAAATATATGGCCCGTCGTGATAGTATGTAACACGATCTTCATCTTCTGAGAAATTGCGAGAGATTGATAATGAATAGACCGGTGGAATTGATGATGTTCACAAAGCTACTTCAGCACTTGAAGATAAAGAAGCAATCGCAGAAGGAAAACATATAATCTCACAATTAGCGGCACTTAAACATGAAGTACAACATAACAGAGCATTGATGTAAGATTTTTCACTACTTTCTACTTTCTTGCCTGTTTAGTACTGAGATGATTATTATTGTCAAAGACCGCTTCCGGAAGAAGCAGGGTCTGATATCAAAACCTACAATGCCGAACTAGCAACTCTCGATTCCCCTACTTGGCACAATGGAGTTTGGCTATATCTAGACTGTTATTTATTCCGAAGAATAGCGTGTCTTTTCCAAGTGTCTAAACATTGGAAGAAATATGATCTATTTGCAATCAAAAAGATTGAGTCATTCACTTCATCTCGAGCGGCTGTCGTCGAATTAGCAATTCGGTACAATGCCATTATCGACCAAACATCTGCCTCGTCTTCCTCTTCAGTTTCCCTCTCTGAAGAAGATCAAAGGTTACTGTTCAAAGAAATGCTCGACGTCAGTCTATGGGGAAACAAAACCGATCTGTCTCTCCTAGCCATGAGTCCCGGCGCAGACGTATCGCTCCTCCAGGGCGCAGCAGCGCGTAAGAAATCCGAAAAGAACATTGTAGTAAACGACTCTGACCAAGCCTTTCAAATCCTCCACTCGCTGTCTTCATCTTCAATCATGACGGAACGAAGAGTCGACATCATCCTCGACAATTCCGGCTTCGAAGTCTTTGCAGATCTCGTCCTGGCTGCTTACTTGATCCATTCCAACCTCGCGACCGTGATTGTTTTTCATCCAAAGTCTATCCCGTGGTTCGTGTCCGACGTCCTACCGACTGACTTTGCAACTGTGTTACAAGCATTACTAAACTCGGACGAGTTCTTTTCGTTAAACGATTCGAAACACTCTGAAGCATTAAAGAAGTTGAGTGCGGATTGGATGGGGCTTTACCAAGATGGAAAATTCGTGCTGAGACCGAGTATTTGCTGGACAGGAGCCGGTAGTTACTGGAGATTACCGTTCGAGTATCCCTCTGTGGTTGAAGATTTGAAAGAATCGGAATTGGTGATTTTCAAAGGGGATTTGAATTATAGAAAACTGGTTGCTGATGTAAGTCTTTCTCATTCCTGGTCGTATTATAGTGAGTGAATACTGATGACGAGATGTCAGGCCATGTGGAAACCTACGACATCGTTTATAGAAGCTCTAGGTCCTTTGGGAAATAAATCTGGTTTGAGAATCTTATCATTAAGGACTTGTAAATCGCACGTTATCGTTGGTCTACAACCCGGTCAAGACGAAGAGTTGAGAAAGGACATTGCTGGGAAAAAACCAGGTACTGGACCTGATTTCAGAACTTGGGCTACGACGGGTAATTACGCAGTCATACAATTTTGTGACGGTAAAAAGTCCGATGTGTAAATATAGACAAAGGTAGAATACAGAAAATAGATAGAAATGACCATGCTTCATAAAATACATAATCTATAAACAATTCCAGGTGTGTGGGTAGAATGACATTTATACAAACGATAAGAAAAACATCCAAGACGTATTTGTCTCTACTGAACCTTTTTGATAGAGACTTTTTCAAACATTTCTGGCGCGGGTTTCCGATACGTTCCTCCCAATCTATCAAACAACGTAGTGAATTGACCATAATTACCGACAAACTCCTGATGATGAACGCCATGACACGCAGCACCGTTGATGATTGGATTATCAGCGTAATATTCCCCATCGTGGATCATGACCGACCAGATCTGTACAAAGATGAACAAAGCTATATACGCGAATTTCTGCAACGGAAAGATGAAGGGAAAGACGTGATACGGTACGCTCTGCGCATAACCGTCCAGGGGATGGAACGCGTGACTCGCAAAAGGCGTCGGAAGAACCCATCTGTGATGAGGTTTGTGAAGTCGTTTATAGACCGGAGGATAATGAAGACCGCGATGGATGAGATATATAAACGCGTCTGTGAAGAGGAGAAACAGTGGGATTTGTAAATACGTATACCATCCTCCAAGATACCAAGGCGAGTCGGACGGAAGAGTATCGTAGATTTTCGAATGACCACGGACTTCTAACCAAAAGAACGGAACTGTGAGGATAGACATGATGGGGATTGAAGAGACCGATTGCGAAATCTCGAGCCGGACTTGGTTCTTGAGGTATTTGGGTTGATTGGCCGTCTCTTTGTCAAAGACGAAATAGTAGGACAGACCGGCGATTGTGAAATATAGAACGAGTCCAAAGACGCTACTATTCGTCAGAAACAGTAATTCAATCACGTCAAAAAAGGCTGGAGTTACCAAACAATCGCATATAGACTCAATGTCTGTCTTGTAGGATCATCTCGAGGCCACGTCGTCGTATACGCATAAGTCGACGGTTCTACGTAAAAATACCGACTTGCCGGCTCGAATTTATAACTCGAAAGTGGTGAGGAATAGTAATTCGACGCAGAGCCATTGGAAGATGCCAACAAAGAATGTATAGGACCAGTCGCAGGACTGTTTAAAGAAAGAGGGAAAAGTGTCGAGTATATCCAATCGAACATATATGTATCACAGACCTCGAGTACGACATCCATAGCTAAATTTCAGCTCGGGGCTGGATCTGATAAACAACTGCGGGGATTTGAAACAGGTCTGACACACTTCTTATAAGTCGGGATGGCGAGTGAATCAAAACAAAAGAAGAAAAAGCTGATTATATACTTGTCTCAAAGAACGTCGTATCTCACAAGTCATGGATCTAGCCGCGGAACAACATCTTTATACCGAAATGTCATTTTTGGGGAAATCGTATGATTTTCTAATAAATGTTGCATTTCTAGTTTCGAATGTAAATAAACCCTAACATATGGTGGTGTGGCGTGTTGCGGTAAAGTCAATTTGTAATTCTGTGGGGAGGTGAACTTCATACAGTACGATTTACTTTAACCGCGATAAGGTTGATCGACAGGTTTCCAGACTTTCGGCATTAAAAACATTTCCGAGCTTTGCCCTTGACCAAATTACCGAATGATAATAGTATCTTGATGAGGACTAGAAGTAATGAAAGATGGCAGGATATAAATATTATTTATAATATAATGTCAAAAGTCTACTCTAAAAGATTCTACTGATAAATACATTGTTGTAAAAAAGTGTTGATACACGTTTCTCGTCATCATTATCAATCATCTCATGCAATCGTTATATGGTTAGTTGGTAAACATATTTATCGTAACACTGACATAGGCTACTAAGTAGACTTTGGTGGGTGTTGAGGCTGTTGTGCCCAAGGAGAAGGAAATGATGCGTAATGTGAGGGCCAGCCTCCTTGTGTTACATTGCCGTATGGAGAGCCTGTAGAATGGCGACTATTATTTGGCAAAAGCATCGGTCGATTATTATTACTACTCGTACTATTCGTTGATGATGCGAAGTTGGGACGAAAGCTGGGGGGTACGGAGCCGAAAGAATGAGGGGCTTGAGTCTGTGGTTGATTCATAAAAAATGCTACAGGTGGACGTTCCGTGACAGCAGAGCGAGGTTGTGGTATATCAGGTAAACTTGTTGGAGTGTGATATGCACGTGTGGCTGATGCCGAACTATTGATCCGTTTAGCTGGCCTTTGCGGTTCTTCATCATCATCTGATAAAGTGAGATCAACCACTTCCCTTGCGCGCTTACTTCCCGTAGCGACATCAACTGTCGTGCTCTGTTCTCTAGAAGCAGCTGGTGTTAGACCGGACGAAATAGATGTCTCGGTTTTTAATGCTGGTTTTAGCATAAGGTTACTATCTTCTGGACCGTCTGGACCGTCTAGCTCAACGACATCATCATCACTGTCCTTGTCATAATGTGCTCTAGGTTGACTTTTCCGTCGTGAACTTCCATCTTCGTCGGCCGAAATTTCCTTCCATGAGCCATTGGGCTCGATAGTCACCTGATCGATAGAAGAAGACGTCTTACTAAGTATGTCGAGCACGTAATGATCGATAACCAAGGCTTGATAATTGACGGTCTTATTACACGTTGGACATGTCCAGGTAGGAGCTTGCTCCTGCATTTCTAGGAAACTCCCGGCATCAAAGCAGGTATTGTGCGAGCAAATGGTCGAACGGCACGGTAACGTGAGGCGTGACATGGAGATCGGATCTTTCAATGACATTATAGTAGATGTCGCCTCAATATCTGGATCACTTGCCTTGGCCGCCACTAATAAATCAAATCAGAGAGCTCTTTCAAAATGTCATGTGGAAGATCAAGTTCTTACTTTCTTGCAGGACTCGTTCTTTCGATATGACGTTACCCGTTTTCAGCTTCTCGGTCAGTTCGGCAGCGGTAAATTTGCGCACAAGATATACAATCATTTGAAAGTTTTGTGAAGATTGAGCATAAACCAAGAAGATAGTGTTAGTCGTATTTGGAACTTGGTGTAAATAATCAGTTATATCCGCCGGTTTGGTTGTTCCAGGCTTCTTTTTCAATCCTTTCAAATTCGCTTTGATTTCCGCGCCATTCACTCTAAGCATATCAACCTTACTATCAGGCATATTGGGAAAACATATGACCTGTTCACTTGTAGACTTTGAGTCAAGAGCACAATACAGCATGACTCGAAGACTCTTGTCGGACTTTAGACGCCGGAATGCAGTCTCACCGAGTGTCAAATTAATTTGACCAGACATGCGACCCTTGGATGCATCTAAAGCACATTAACTGCTGTTATTTTTAGAAAAATATGAACAAATTTACCTGACAATGTTGTCGGAACCGACAGAGCTTCTTGTATCGAGTAGAATGGACTCTTTTTGAAAACTAATCTAGGTATAGACGCCGCAGGAGGAGCGATCCGAGGACGTGCGCTAACAGCAGGCAATTGAGTGAATGTGGTCAAAGGTCGAGCAGCGGCGTGATGGTTGGAGGGAAATTGTTTGTCGAGTACACATTGTCTGATCTGCGTGAATGTCGCCAGTTGTTGTCGATTAACGGCATCATCCAGGACTGAAACATTTGGTCAGTAATGGAAAATGATCGGACAAGGATTACAACAGACAATCGATCAATCGTTGTTGTAACTCCGCTTTCAAGCCGGTTCTTTTGATATTGAAGTGGCCCATCAGTGACCTCAAGTCATCATTCTTGAGTTTTCTGATCGCATTTACTGTGGATTGCCGAGCCGTTCCAAGATCTCCAAGGGAGATTATTGGTGTAGCCATGATTGATTACGTTTTAAAATTGAAGTTAATATTTCGACGCCAGACTCAAGTTCAAATCGAGTGTATGTGGGAATCTAATCTGTCCATGATATGGTACATAGCTAGCTATTCGTTGTTGAGCGCGATTTCCATTGTTTCCGGCGATGAAGTTCGCAAAGATCAATTCACCGCCCAGCATGTGAAAATCGGAAAGAAGTTTGATTGTACGTTTATTATTAATGATTGTCACTCGTTCGTTCATTCTTGAAAATCTGGAGTGTATTGACGTCACGTGTGTAATCAATAACTTTGAAAAAAATAATTATAACGGTTCGTTTGATTTTTACAGTAAGTTACAGTAGCTCGTATCACTACATATTTAATCGCTATAATGGCAAGATCTGCGCGTGCAAGTATAAAAAAGATTAACAATCGGCGACTCAAGAAGACTGTCTTTGGCCCGGCTGAAGATGCTCGAACGAAAAGACTTTCCGAAAAATTGTTAAGTCTGGCTTCCCAGCCTAAGCCTGAGAGAATTGAAAAAGGTAACAGGTTCTATTGTTACTTGTTGCATGCATTTCTGACAAACGATAGATTCTTCCAAAGCGGTACTAAATGATGACAACGAGGAGAGCGACGAGCAGGGTATGTCTATCGGTCAAAGTCATGTGGAATATTTCTGACAAATTCTCAGCGACTATGGATGTAGACGACGGAATTATTGATGACGAGACAATGGAAGACGCGGGGAAGTTGAGTCGTAAGCAAGAGAAGCGTAACAAAATAAATAAGATAGCACGGATCGACAAGAAGAAGCGATCCAAGAAAATCAACCAGGCAGTATTCAAGACAAAGAGACGACCAATTGGCACGCGATAATTTACTATATGATTAGAACGAAATTACGAATTCCTTTATACTAAATGTGAATCTTTTCGGGGATATTTGACGTAAAGGCATAACTATGTACATAAATTGCATGAAAGCTTTCCTAAATTTGCGGTGCTATAGGCATTGCGTTGTCAACTCCTGGATCCGGTATGATTATATCCAAATTCAAGAAACCAGTCCTTCGGGGTTGCACCAGACGCACTTGGTTGTTCTCTCGTTCCCTTTGTTGATTCCACGTATCGATCCAGGCTTCTATTCCTTTCATACCGCTCTTCACGCGAGTCAAACCAAAGTCTTCCCATAGAAATCCCGTAAGAGCACCAATAATAGCATCAAATGCAGCTCTGCCGGTACCGGGATTGAAAGAGTATTCCAATCTGCGATTTAATTCCGCTATCATGTCTCGAAATGTTTCTTCATTTATCCATCCAGCCAGTATTTCTGGATATAAGTTCTGAAATGCTGGATACAAGTCGCCTGCGACCATGTAATCTCGTTGTATCCGTATGATACGTGTAGTAGTGTATTCTTCCGACGTCTTTGCTACATGGGAATTGGGATGTGGAAAGCACGGGTGCATAGGACCCCAAGACAAATCGAGTCCCGTAGGTACAGCATGTGTTGTAGGATTATCGGTATCCGTCACCGTAGGACCAAAGTCAAGATTAGTATGTGTAGCATGATCGGCGAGCGAACTTTTGGTTGCACTATATGGTAGACCCTGTTGTTCGTTCTGAGATGGAATGTAATGTGCATCGTGTTGCGACGGAAGGTCTGGTACTGGAGGAGGTTGTATATGATCGTCTACTGGACCTTGTATGAAAGATCTTCTGGATAATCTACGATCAAGAGGTAACGATGCGCGGGAAACACGATTCGATGCCGGTTGTTGGAAGTTCTCGGGATCATATTGAACTTCAGTTGGCGGAGGTGAAGCTGATCGTGCGGAATCACTAATCCCGGCGAGTCGCGCTATTGTTGACATGTCGCCATTAGATATGTAAAGGAGTCAATATATTTCTACGAATAATAATGACATGTAGATAGTGTTATGTGGATAGCCGTTGACTGTGCACGTGCCCACGCAACAATTCAGCATGAACCGTAATTACGTTTCTTGGCAGTTGCAGAAATCTGTCGTACAGTATTGTTAACGATATGATTGTATGAGCGTCATTATATTCATTGTCAGAATTTTACTTCAGTAGCACTTTGGTTGTATTTCAGAATTATAGAGCATAGTTAGTATAATGACGATCACGCGGGATTTACACGATAATTTTTCCATATCGAAATTCATCAATCTTGCATACGAATGGGTCGTAACATTACTCGTACATGCTATTGATATACTAGTCCCAAATTGTCCATCCTAGCATATAAAAGATATGCATCGAAAAGGGAGCTCAATAATGATTGGACTCTCACTCTGCCCATGCTAATATTCCGATACATGTATTGCTCTAAATGCCGTAGCTTAACACAGCACGACAAATACGATTTGCGATCTGATGGGGACCTAAAACGTTATTAATTTAAGGTTAAGTTCTACGTTTAATCAACCATACAAAGATTTCGGGACAGATTTGTAAAAAGGGTGAAAGATCCGAAGCAAAATAAAGACAACGGCGATAAGTTTGGGACGAACACATCCCACATATGCCGCTTTTCTGCTTCGTTAATCTTTGACTTTCCAAACCATTTTCGCTCCTTTCAACTTTGCTAGAATTGCGCGTCATAAAGCGATTGTTTTAATTCATCAGAGAGGCACAGTGTGGTTTTTTATTTGATGGTAGTAATCAAAAATGTATAATGCGCATCGGGGAATTCCTGGGCCAGCTCAGCCGAGCTCCAGGATTATTGAATTATTAGATGCTTTGAGAGCTGAATTTGACGGACAAGGAGCGCGCCTAGTAGACTCAGAACATCAACGTAAGATATTGATCGTATAATGCTGCTCAAACACTAACAATCGCACAGTGGGAATCCAGATACAAGAAATGGATATGATTCGATCAAAGATTTACCAGATTGAACAATCGCACACCGCATTTAAGCAAAGGTACGTCTGGAAAGTCCTGACATTTTGGCTGTTGATTGATTGTCCTGAAGATCGGAAGAAGAGATTGCAAGATTGAGAAGAGAATTGGAAAATCGGGCTGGTCCTAGCGCTTCATCACATAATTCTACACAAGCACCTCCTCCTGCAATTGGACACGGCCCATCCAACCTTTTCCAAAGTATTATGGCAGGGAACACGGCACAAGGTGGTCCCGTACTCGCTCCCCCACAAGAACAACCTCCGCACCTCCAAGGTCCACCTCCACCTACAGGTCCTCCACAACATCCTCCTTTTCCTGGTTATGGCCCTCCAACAAACGGTGTGTTGTGACTTGCAATATGTCAACGGATCCAATGGCTGACTTGCATCAGGCTTCCCGCCACATCAACCACAAAACCAAGCCACAGCCTCTCCTCGAATAGGTAAGGTTATTTTTATTTTCTGCAGATTCTAGTCTTCTGATATGTTATAGTACCGCAACCAACCCCTCCACCGAATCCTACTAATATGCAGGTCAACCATGTCGATGTTGGTAATCAATTGGTAGATCTCAATGTCGACCAATTACCTCCACAATTGAAAAGAGAAGGGGAAGATTGGTATGCAGTATTTAATCCAAGAGTACCACGTACACTGGACGTTGAATTGGTTCACAATCTGTCGCACAATAGTGTTGTATGTTGTGTACGTTTTAGTCGTGATGGAAGATTTGTGGCCACAGGATGTAATCGATCCGCTCAAATATTTGATGTCGAAACCGGACAAAAAGTGGTTCAACTACAAGATAATAGTGTTGCGGCAGAGGGTGATTTATACATTCGAAGTGTTTGTTTTAGTCCTGACGGTTATCATCTGGCTACTGGTGCTGAAGATAAAATCATACGAGTATGTTTGACGTCGTCCAATAAATGTTTTGATTGATTATTCACTGACATCTTATAGATTTGGGAAATACAAGCAAACACTATCAGACACGCTTTCTCTGGTCACGAACAAGATATTTACTCGCTCGATTACTCCTCGGACGGTCGTTACATAGCATCAGGATCTGGCGATTGTACAGTTAGATTATGGGATATTCAAAACAATCATATGATGTTGTGTCTATCAATTGAAGATGGTGTCACTACGGTTGCCATTTCACCCGATAATCGTTTCTTAGCCGCCGGATCTCTTGACAAATCTGTGCGTGTATGGGACATGGCATCAGGTAACCTTCTCGAACGTCTCGAGGATTCTCCTACCACGTCGGGCCACAAAGACAGTGTTTATTCCGTAGCATTTGCACCTCATTCTCGTGAACTAGTGTCTGGATCACTCGACAAGACGGTCCGCATGTGGGAGCTCCAACCTCAATACGGGGCTCAGAGAAGTAACGGAACTTCAGTGGTACAAGATCAAGCAGCGAAAGGTGGAAAATGCATCCGTACTTTTGAAGGCCACAAAGATTTCGTCCTTAGCGTCGCTCTTACACCTGATGGTAGATGGGTCTTATCAGGAAGTAAAGATCGTGGCGTACAATTCTGGGATCCCGCGACTGGAGATGCGCAATTGATGTTACAAGGTCACAAGAACTCTGTCATATCCGTCGCTCCAAGTCCAGCTAGAGGCGGATTATTCGCAACGGGAAGTGGAGATCAACGCGCAAGGATATGGAGGTATGTCAAGTATCAAACCCGTCTTTGAAGATATACAATACTAACCTGTCGGATGTAGATATACTGAATACCGTGGAGGAGCTTAGTTTGCTTCTACAAAGCCAGTCGTCACGCAGCGTTCGGAAATTAAACTTGAGCCCATCCTGCATAATTCGTGGGTGCGCAGTATCGAAGGAGAAGATTTTTACTAGTGATGTCGCGAGTTGAGTTTGATATCTAAACATGGAAAAATCTTTCTTTTTTCTTTTCCATGGTAGTCGTGTTAGTGAATGGAGGGGTCAATAAGTTATTGTATAAAAAAATTAATTTTATTCTTTCAAAAATAAATGGAAAGGTGGCGATTATAAGTCATTGATGAGTAGCAAGCAAGCCAGTAACAAAGTATATATATAAACAAATAATGACTAGAAAGTGATGAAGTAACTATTATATACCACTTTTATTCTTCACTTGAATTCTAACCAAGTCAGATGTGGTCATGGATGTGATGGTATAACTTTTTACATTTTTAAATTCTATCTAATCTTTTAATGTGCAAGACGATTGACATGACTTGGTTTTTCCAGATAAAGAAGTTTTAAAAAAGAAGAAGAAGACAATAATTTTACAAAAATGAGCGTTTCTATACTAAAGCAATCCATTCCAACCATTTCAACCATAAAAACCGTAACCATGACCATAATCCATAACCATAAACCCATGTTTCCCATAATATATATATAAAACATCTACAACATCTCACTGAAAGCTTTGATTGAAAATAAAGAGATGTCGAGGAAAGAACATAAAAAGACTCAAAGTATATACTATACTATTCTTCTTCTTTCAATAAAGTGATATCAAATAAAGACGAGGAAGAAAAAGTGAATCGATCAGAACAATAATCCATTCTCGTTATTCTGTAACGTTCATGGACTGGAATGATATAGAATCATTCATCGGCATTGACATCATGTATTCATCAAACAGATGCGGTGGAATGACTTCGTCAGGTGATTGAAAGGGGTATAACATGCTGAAACAAGATTCGTAGGGATAAATGGATAAAGATGTTGGGATTGTACTTCCATAATCAGATGATGATGATGATGATGATGATGAATATTCGGTTGTAATGTCACTCATGCCTTCTTGTTTTAATCGACATGGACTTGCGAGATGTGGTTCAGAAGATAAAGATGGAGCTGATGATGAGAATGATAACAATGACGAGGATGATTCTTCTAATGATGAAATGGTTTGTTGTGAACGTCGAAGCCGTGCTCGTCGATCTTTCCCTCGTCCTTTGATCCCTTTATTGGCATGTTTATATAATCCTCGTAGATAATCCAACTGTTGAGCCAATTCAGGACTTTTGTCGCCCAAATCCCATCGACCATGTATCTCAGCTATAGCCAGGGAATGGAAACGAAGTTGGTGGTTTTTGAGATTTCCAAGTTGTGTAAATGTCTTGTCGCATTGTTCTAATCTACAAGGATATGGTTTGACTTCGAGATGCACGGCTGCGTGTGCCCGAAGGTTACCGCGTTGTGCAAAGGACTTGTTGCATATCTCACAATGATATGGTCTTTCACCCGTATGTTTTCGGAGATGAGTTTTAAGATTACCAAGTTGAGTGAATTGTTGACCACATCCAACTTCTCTGCAGATATAGGGTTTAATGTCGTTGTGACATCTAAAATGTTCATCGAGTTGTGCTCGTTGTGAAAAGGTCATGTCGCAATCGAACGAAGGACATTTAAACACTCTTGTCTGTGAACTTTGTAAAGGTGTCGTCAAAGCGTCGAGTCGATCCTTTAAGAACAATCAGTCCAAGTCAAACAAGGAGATAATAGAAATAGATGAAATCAAGTTTACTCACCGATAATGCCGATTCTTGCGATCGTGGTTGAATATCTTTCAGAAGCGCATCTAGCTGGTTTAGACCTCCATCACTATCGCCGACGGAATAAAAGCTGGAATTAAGGCTTGAAAGATCTGATCTGCAAAGTGATGGTAAATAGTCTTCGTCCTTGACCGATGTTGTAAAGTCAATTCCATCTTGCTTATCCATGAATGGAATACTATTCCGTCTGGAAGCGCTGAATGGCGTAGTAGGACCGGCACTAGATATAGGGGACCAACCGTCGAAATCCAGCAAGTTTGGCGCTTGGTGAAGATTTGGGCATGGGAAGCTCATGTTATAATTAAAAGGTAGATAAATGGTAGTCGAAGTGTTGATTGTTAGAGGATCTTGCTGTTGACGACCGCAATTGATTGCAGAAGTCAAGGCAGAGGCCGATGATACAGGCAGTGGGGAAGATCGAGACCAGTCATTAACATCTGTAAAGACATGGTCGCCCATATCGATTCCCAATCCGACGTTATAGATACCTGACCGGTGATCCATGTGTCAAGATAAGCTACAGTATGATTGAAAGATGTAAACCGTTTGATATGCGGGGAGAACGCAGGCAGTTGAGCTGTCAAGTATGCAGATAGATGAGACAAGCCAGAAAAGGGCTCATGTAAAGATAAGACAATGTAAAGGATATGAGACGATGTGCAATGGAATAGCAATGCAGCAACAATGTGTAAAAGTGAAGTGAAGACGCTTCAATGTGATGTGAAAAAGAAAAAAGAAGATGTCGAGGACAGGAGACTGCATAATATTTACTTCTTTTCCAATCAGTCCAAATGACAGCATCTGGACAAAAGGGAAGAAGATGAAAAGGAAACTATTTGGGGAGAGAGAAGTCTGACTACTGCAGCGCGTATAACCCTACGCGACCCGTGTAATAACTTCATGCACGCCATCACCTACCTAATGCGACTGTATTCGCACTAATCACTTTCTTTTTCATCAACCTGCAGAACGCCTGTTAGAAAATACTGATTATGATGATATGCGACCCACTTTGTGAAAGCCGAAAACTGTGAAGTTGTAAATAAGGGGCGTGAAAGCTTGGACGTTTATGTAGGCCCGCGCTTTTCAACTCCAGCCCAAAAGGTGTAACATCTTCCGAAAGAAAAAAAAAGCTTTACGATACGTGGATCGTCGAAGATAATAATCAAGATATGCAGCAGATATGCAGGCTCTTGATCCTTGGATCAAAACATGCTAGACTGTATATGCAAAGCTACTCATACAAATTTTACACCACGCTTATTAATATTGTCATTCATGTTCAAGTGCGCATAATTTATTCTGATGTCTTGCCTTTGTAGTGAACATCAAACACAATAATATCAGATACGAGAATACAAATATATGCATGACTGTCATTAGCGCGTGTTTTAACGAAGTTGACACAAATATCATGCAAGGGTTTGTGCCCTTGTCTTGTCAATGCCGTCTTTTTCTGTCATTGATCTATGATTTGTATTCTGCAGATGAAGTTCAGGTAGAAGTTGACGACTACACGTGCTAATTAAATTTTCAAATCGCCATCTCGCCCTGCAGTCCGTCTCCACTTTTTCACAAGCTCCACTGCTCGTGCGTTGCATCGATCTTGAGATAACTTTTCTGGGGAGATTTTAGGCAGAACTTCTCTTGTACTTTGTACCACCTTATAATAATTAAAATAACATTATTTTTCAGAAAAAGGTATCTGCAATCCAGCCACACCAAGATGCAGAAACAAACGCTTTTTGATTGGACGAAACTCGTTTCAAGTCTTGATCTGACGTCTTTGTCGGCGAGATCTTTGGTCTCCATGATCTCGCATCATATCTAATTTGATTCTGGTACTTAAAAACAGTGATTGCTGAGAATAAATCATAGAGATTCAGCACGTGTCTAATCTTATTGTTTGCATATGGTCCACAGCCATCAGAATTTCCCACAGCACGTTCTGTTACTAATCATGACACAATTACGCGAGACGACTGAGGTTAATTGACTGAATAATGTTTTAGTTACTCCCACTGCTTAGCCTAATCAGGCCATGGACAAATTATGATGCAAGAATCAATTGATAATAGGGGTCCGAAGGTCTTTGCGTAAAACCCTCATGATATGAATTCTCATAATAAAGATGAACTAGTTTTTAAACATTGTTAGATCCCCCAGATTCACGTCCCAAGTGGCAAAGTTCGGCATGCCGTTCGAATAGTGAGCTGATGATTCGGGATCTGAATATCTCCTTCAACAAAGGCTCGGAATCGTTTACACTTTGATCATGATTGGTCCACTCTCTGATCTACGAACGGGATCCACAAAGCTTTATCCAGTCTGGAGAATTTTCGTAAATCCCTGACATGTTTGGAACAAAACGTAAAGAGATATTTATATAGATTCAAAGCTATGACAAATACTTATTTCTGTGTTACAAAACCCCACCTTTGACATGACGACTAATTTTCAATAGTCTTGTGAGGATGAAATGCTGCCCTTATCAATAGTTCTAGTTGAGGAGACCAATGAATGAGGAGGTAAACGAAAAGGAAGTGGAAATGAGACATATTGTGCCCGTTCAGGAGTCGTGCCGTCTCGGCAAATCTCTTGTTGAAAATATGCTGTATTGAGATCACACAAAGTAAAATCCACGGCGCTCATGCATGAAGGACCGTGGGTAAATATTAGACTATTCATCACACTTTGTTGATAACGTACTTTACTTTTCACCAAACAAGTCACATTGATTCTACCAAACTTGAATTGATCCGGACTCAATTCTATAATCACCGTGTCTCAAGATCAATCAAGGCCGATTTGGCGATGGAATAAGAATTAAAGACTGTTGAAATATGTACAAGATAGGCAATGGTCACGTAATTGTCTTTTCGTACCCCACTCCGTCTGGCGCACGAGGCATTGCCGGATGAAGTTTATCATCTTATCGAACTGGACATGTCGTCATATTCGTGCTGTGGGATCATAACCCCAATCATACGACCACAAAATCATTACTGTCCTGTATCGTGTATGCTGAGCCTCGTATTGTTCTGCCTGTCGCTGCAGCTTTTTGTCTGCCTGAAATTGGACAGACAGCATCATTCCTGCCTTGCCTTTTGTGAAGCCTGTGCCGCCTCTGTAGATCTTTTTAGTACGGGTTAACCTATACAGAATCTCGCGTGACATGTTTACCTCTTCTTGTTGCGTCCTCCAGTAGAGCTGTATCGACTAAGGAAGCGGGAAGGTGAACATATCGAACCACACTACCTCGTACGAATATATTCTTTACTGCGCTCTAGTAGTTCATTATCAATTTTCCCAACTCTTTTCTTTAGATTTGTCATGTTATTTCGACCTACCAGATGTGGGTACTTGATGATATCTACCACCGATATATCATCCAATTTGATATTCAAGTATTGATCTACACTCTTTAAAGTGCCCCGTATCGAAATGTCATTCTTGAGCTCGACAGTGACTTCATGATTGACCAGCGTCTTAAAAAAGCTGAGAACAACTCAATTAGCACATTACTTGATATATTGGATGATATGATACTACCTGAAGAATAGCATTTCGTCTCTTCGTATAGGCGCAGTCAATACAAATATCTTTCAATTCATTGTATTACATCAGAGAGCGCAGGCGGCGCGACGGACCGAGATACCGACGGGTTCAAACCTTAATTTAATTGTCCCTTGCATCATTTTTAATCTTGTGACTCTCAGCTATCGGTGAAAGTCTTTCCTTTTGTCCGACACGTCCACCTGTTGATCGATTGTATGATGATCGGTCCGAGTCTGCAGTCGGCGTCGAGAAAACAACTACAGAAATGCTGCTTAAAGTGCAATACTTGGAATACATTTACGCCGACATCATTCTGGTTAAATCAACGCTCATCATATAGCGCACTCTCGAATCGCCCTCGGAGGCCTTCAAATTCCAAGACACCGAACACAGGCACCGAACAATGTGTTGCAGGAAAGACAGGTAGTAAAGTAGGCGAGCGAGTATCAAAGGACGAGCCTGAGATAAAAGACAAGACAAAGGAAAGAACAAAAAAGGCATCTACTGGGCGAAGGAAAGACTCGCTTGTCCTTGCAGAGCCAGTAAACTCCGAAGCCTCAAGGCACGGAACTTTGCAACCCGAAACATTTGAGGCGCTGTCTGAGAGCTCTATACCGCATCATGTACAATCACAGTCTATTGGTCGAGGCCGTCAATCACGAAGAATAAGATCCGGCATGACGCAACGTTCGATCACAGAGCGACATGAACATGAATGGTACAAGAGTATCCCTAGTGTTCCGAATACCACTGCAATATCTGATGCTGGTAAGTATACTTTCTGTTGCTCAAATGATATCGTATGGATTCTGACTGATTGCTGTCGACAGATTTTAAATTATCTACATTTTTCGCGCTACATCGGCCGCTATCATTGGATAGTCCAATACCACAAATGACAGAACAACAGTCGTTTGACAAGATATTTGAACTACCGACACCGAAAGATAAGCTGGAAAATGCTCTTGGCACAAGTGAAGTCATGTCGACAATTTCAAGGACGATCAAATCGTTGCAGAACAGATCAAGCGAATCATCCAACCTGTTGGGTCTTCAATGGCAAAATCTTGATGAGAGTGATAACCACGATGAGACTTCTGGCGCATTCGTCGTCAAACATGGTACTATTTCAAATGAAGATGATGCAGCAGCACGTATGCAACCGTATGCAAAGCCTCCACCACCAAGATCACCTTCAAGACTTGAGAGAGAACAAACTTTTGAAGAGGCTCTATTCGAAGATTTGTCAACACGAAACACGTCATCCGTCAGATCACAAGCCAAACGACTTTCGAAACGTAGTGAACAAGAAAAGCCACGTGCGTTTAGAGCCGAGGTTGTCGTCTACGTCGACGGTGATAATTCTAACAAGCAATACGTCGGAAAAGTCAAATCACTTACTCCGTTAGCAGACGATATGCATTCGCCAAGTGGCCCTACTTTGTTCATACCAGAATCTTCACCCTTTTCTCCTACTTCGTCTGTCTCTAAACCATTATCTAAAATGACAGCAGCGCATCAGAAACTAGAAGGAAAGGGTCAAAAGATGCCATTTGGGATTAGATTGAAAATAGCAAGGGTACTACGATCTTTCCGACCTAATAATCCAAGTCAATCGTCTTTTGAAAATAAAACAGCAAACCAAGATGTGAGAATGTCGCGGAGAGGTGAACTCGTGTCGGATTTCTTCACTCCTTCATCGTCGTCATCGTCGGTGGTTGTCGTAGGTGATAGATCTCGTCAGATGGTTGATAACGATAACGACGAGATGGTAAACATTGACGGCAGTCGAAACAAACAAATAGGATATTGGGCGATAAGCGTCAGGAGACAGAGAAAGTTAAAGATGAAGAAACATAAATTAAAGAAACTACGCAAGCGAACGAGGACTTTGAGGAGAAAATTGGACAAGTAGACTGACCACTTTGACGACGTCTTTCATCTGATCAGTTGATGACTTGTTTCAATCATGTATACATCATTTCTCATAATCATATGCTAATTTATCAAAACTACCAAGAATAACAACCATGATGCTCGTTTCAAGCGACGCCACTTCTCCATCTATCTATCGCAGCGCGTTGATACTGTTCCATTCCACCCATGACGCCCATTCCTAGAGTATTATTACCGTTCAAATACTGTTGTTGTAATTGCACCTGTCTGGTCGGGAAGGAGGTGAGCACGCCGTAGCGCTGAGCACTACTTTCTCGATCTTGACTTGAATACGCGGCTTGCATGATTCCGTATCTCTGCTGTGTTGATTCACGTTCGTGTTTCTGTAGTAATCCTTCGTCGTGTACTTTCTCATTGACGTTATTATACCCTGGAACGACATTGTTATACCCTGGAACGACATTGTTATACCCTGGAACGACATTGTTATACCCTGGAACGACATTGTTATACCCTGGAACGACATTGTTATACCCTGGGATAATACTATTAGGAGTAAAGTTGACACTAGGGTAGGATTGTAAAGTCACGCCTGCACCGAGTGATGCACGTCGGAAAGTTGGAAGATTAGTGGTGGATGTAGACACGAATTGTCTTGGAGAGTGAGTGAAGATTTGGTTCGAAGATGGGAGTACGGGGTTTGGATCTACCCCACTGACGGCTTCGAGTGCGGCTACTTTCGCGGCAACGTGCCCGGAATTAGTTCTAACATGACTTGAAAAAGGCCTTGATACGTTGTCGAGGAGATTGTCACTTGTTGATCGTGAAATGGCTGTTACTGGTCGTTGGTCGAGATAAGATGATTGGTGAGAATTGTATTGACGTAATTCCTCACGCGATTGTTGTTTCGAAAGAAGATGGTTACTTAAAAGAGATCCTGGTGGCGCTGGAGACGTAATGTTCCTACGATCTAATGTCTTTTCAATGGTCAATGGTGTAGAGGCGAGTAGGTTGGCAAGAGACATGCTTTGTCTTAGTACGGGACGTTGAACAAACGTGACTCTCTCAGGCGACGGATCACGAACAAGTCGAGCTGCAGTCTTTTCTCTTTGTAGACGAGCACGCCGTTGACCAAGTGTCTCTTCTGCCTCATCATTCTCCCCTTCTGCATCAACGACTTTATGATGACTCATCTTGTTCAGATCATCGGTTGAATGACCGTTAAAGATTGTCAAGACCTCGGCCTCGAATGTACTTTTATTGTCAGCAGGCACTACATCTTTAATGGCAGCATCTAAAGCAGCTTTTTGTTTTATTCGTCGTGCTCGTTCTGCTAGGGGTATATCTTCATCTGGATCTTCAGACACTTGATTATTGAAGGATTGACTGACAGATTGCGAAAGCCGCCCGGAACCAATTTCTGGGTGTATGCCTAATAACCTGTTTCTTCGCTTCGATAAAGGCTCATTATCTTCCATTTGTTTTCTTTCCAAAAGTCCCATCGGTCTCGCTCTATCTGCCGTATGATGTTGTTTCGGTTCCAAGGCACTCTTGGCAGGGTAAAGTACTGCCAAAGGAACATCATCTTCATCTTCCTGCTGTTCACCTGGTGTTTGATTTGCGTGTATTTCCCATGCGAGATTGACTTTTTGGTTTTTTCGTTTCTTTGATTCCACTTGAGCAACGGCATCAAGTTGCAACAATGTCGAGTGCATGCCATTTGGATAAGCTGTAGCGGCAGTCCGACTACGAGATTTCTGTTGCATCTTGCGTTGTTGCAGTTCTGCAAGTAGAGTTGAAGGCTGCGTTGGTACAGCTGGAAGACGTTCTGATTCGTCCGCTTCATAATCATCATGATTGTGAGCTTCATCTTCCAAATCATGTTTATTTTCATCAAGATTCATAATCCCTGCTTGCAAGCCATGTTCCTCAACTTTGTTACCCAACCTGTCTATATCTGAGTCAACGAATTCTGCTTGAGTTGACAATTTATTGGAGTCTGGCATTGTGACAAAAGTACCAAGACTAGCACGACTTGCTTCACGATCTAGCTTCTTTGTATCAGAATAACCAGCAAGATCCGTCAGAAAGTTCATTACACTATTCCTTCTCGGCACAATATCTACCTCACTTTCGTGTGATCTTGGCATTGCCTTACTGATTATCTCATTCTGCGGCACAGATGGTTCAGACATCGAGCTTCTCTTTTGTTTCAAAGGACTATCTCGAGCGTAAACATTTCCACCAGCACTACCGGCGAACGGATGATCAATGAATACATTCACAGGCGCTTTCGCCGATGCTTCTAGAATGCTGTCGAGAGTTGCGACCACCGAATCCGACATGAGTTGTACGGGCTCCGACGGCGTTGTATGACGTGGGTCTAGATTCGTACTTACACGATGTTCGAATGGAATGTACGCTATACTCTTTCTCTGCTGTGGCGCAGTAGCTCTTACAGGAGACCCTGATCGGCTATTTGGGGCTGAATGCTCCGGACTTCTTGTTGACGTTCCATCATTTGCCTGAACTGGTATTTCCATATAGTCATCGACTCTGATTGTAATCTCGGGTTGCATAAGACTGCTACGACTCGGTTGCAGCATCATTTGTGACCGGCGGGCCGATGCAAGACTTTGAACAGGCTTCTTCGATAGTTTTTGTGGTAGATTGAGCATTCGTGGGACTGGCGCTGGATAGTAGACCATGTTTGCGGGAGGAGCACGATGATAAGCGTTGTATTGCATGCGAGATATCGGAAGATTATGCTCGGTACTGCCGTGTTGATTATCACCCGGAAAGACATCTTCCGCCTCAAGATTAGAAGCCTCTGAGAACTGTCTTTCGCTTCCTTGTGTTGATGTATAATGCACACCATCGAAATCCTTGAATAATGAACTTGCTTGTCTGAAAGTCTCTGAAGAACTAGGTCTCTCCGGTATATCTGCATCATGCGATGCTGTGAGATTCTGTGCCACAAGCTCAACCAGATCGTGACCATCAGTTTCGTTAGCTGCCAGTTGCTCTACTGACACACCCCTTTCCGCCTCTTCCACAATCTCAGACGACGCCATGGACGCTGAATAATCTCTACCCGAATCGGTAATAATACTTCTTCTCCTGAATTTAATCGAGTCTTGGATGCTGACGTTTCTGGACAGAGTTGTTTGTGGTGTTTTTTGCGTCAAATCCCATGCACGACTCTCATTAAACGGCTGTGGACGGGTGGAATTTGACGTTGCGTTACTTTGAGTTCTCTTTATATACGACCATGATCCTGATTTGAATGATATAGCCGGACTGCCTATCAAGTCAGGTGGTGAATCTTCATTCCAATTAGCAAAACTCTGCGTATAGGAGCTTGTGCTTTCTCCACGAACACGGCCATGCATGCGCCTAGTTTCGTTTCGATCATCATCTAAATTCAGGATTTGTAGCCCAGTTACCGACCCAGTTTGGCTCAACCGTTCTGCAGATCGTTCTAAACGTATGACGTTCATGCATATTCCACCATCTATGCTCATTCCGAGTACGTCCGGTATAGGTGAGCGTATCTCAAGATTCTTTGTTGATGCTGTTCGCATAAGAGGCCATGCTTGAGTTTCGGAATCCATATTGCAGTATTCGGCGGTATCTTGGGCCAATTCAAAGAGTTTTATCTTTATAATCTAACATAACATGATTTTCGATGTTACGTCCGGCTGATTCATGTCATAAGTTTTCCCTGCTATATATCATCATAGCTAGAGGTCGATTAGCCTAGACATCTCAGGTTATGAACCAACCAATTATTGTACTGTAGTACATTGTGCAGATTCTCTCCAGCATCCATGTAAAATTATGGTTTCTGCACCTGTAACAACACGTCCGTCTCTCGGTGAACTACTACCCTGAATTTCTCGGTCAGTACGTCAGATACTACATTATGCTTTTTTATCCTCTCCGAAGGATTGCCAAGAGCAAACTTTGACTTTACGGAGCACGACTTTTCCTATTTATACTTTACCATTTCAGATTGCGGATCGAAGGGGTGATGATTTCATATTCTAATGAGATTACCGATATACACTAAGCATCTTCGTTTCATTTGATCGCCATAACTCCCAGAACTCCACGAACTACATAACCTTGGAGTGCACGTCAATGCGCTGGTTGTGCACTCAAACAAACCAAGGGTTCAGGATCCTGCCACAAGAATACGCGTTACCTTCCCGGTGATCATTCATCAATCCTGCGGAATTGACTACCAATAATTCTCGATGGCTCGCAATATATGATAATGTCAATCTTCTAAGATAAAGCTAGAGTGCTATATCTAGTAAAGAGAGCGGAGATATAGATAGTGCCAGATCTACATATTGCGACAAGAACAGTTACTCAACATTGCCCATCATGACTTACTCTCCAAGTCTTGCTTGGACACCTATTTCAGTCACTACAACGTTCCCTCAAAGATTGGAAAATAACACCAATGAGACCTTCAAATCGTCACCAGTATCATCTACGAATTACAAACCTTCACCAAGTCCCAGTATAACGGATAGTGCATTTTCTGCTGGCGGTGGCCGAGTCTCCAGCTCTCCGGTTATCGATAATTATACCGATCGCTGGACAGCAATACCGGCGAGGACTACTCGTGATCGAAAATCATTTCTGTCCCTCAAGATGGGCTCCGAGAAACCGACAAGTCCACCAGCTCATTTGGTAACATTAGGGCTGCCTTATGGTAGTACATCTCCGGCGACAATGCCTATGTTTGGTGATCGACCTTTACAACCCTCCAACAATATCAAAGGGGTGCCGCAGCACGCCCGCACCTCTTCTCCAATCATAGCATCTAGCCAAGCAAAAACTAGCAAGAAAGCTTTAAATCTGCTCAATCCTGTCAATTTACTGATGCGACGACGATCCCAACCTTCACCAACAGAATCAGTCAAGTCTAACACCAACAAGAGATTGATTATACCCCCAATGGATTTGCCGGCGGACTATGATCCGAGAATCAAAGGAAGCATAATTCACGATTTCAGTAATTCGAAAGGTTTAAATGCCTCACCATCATATCAAAACACCGGCTCTTCTTCTACAGGCTCGTCACCGATGATACAGTCGCCAAGTAATCTCAGCAGGAATGACCGCATATTAAGTGACTCTACCTCGGGGCATATCTTCCAACAAATGCACTCCTATGATCGGACACAATATAATATGCGTACACCTTCACCCATGGCAAATAAAAGCATGCCCAGAGACGAAGGTGAGATTTGTACCGATTCACTAGAAAATAGGTATAACAGTGACCCAGACATTTCACCGGTGTCTTCGTCACAAGATATAGCGTGGGAGATGGCTAGCACTCCAAGCCCCATTGAACAGTCACCCATTCTTGATACCCTCAGACATCGCAGTACGAACGCCGGCTCACCAATACGTGTACGGAGTGATGCTTCGAGGTTTAGCTTTCAGTTGACCAATGACGCAGCGATTGAAGACGCGCTTGTGGAAGAGCGAGCAAAGCACGAATCGTTGATCTCAGACTCACATGTATACTCCAATACCGGTGCGAAAGTAGATGATGAAGAAGAGGAATTCTTTGACGAGAATGCAATGTATGATGCCGATGAACTCGAAGGACAAGGTATGGAATATGAAAGGGATCTTGAGCACGATGAGATGAATGCTTTTGCTTCTGCGCTTCCACCTGCTGACGATTATGGTAATTTTGACGTGTTCAATCACCACCTGCTACAAAAGCCACTTTCAGCCACAATCTCTGCCACATCGCCGACAGATGAATCATGCACAACACCATCTGTCACGGGTCTTGGTTTGATCTATGAAGATCACACGTATTCATTACCTGGTGTCTTATCATCTCTGAGCACCTCTAACGACTTTAATGAAAAGGTTATGAGCAATGATAGAAATGATTCGCACCAGGGCATTCAATCGGCCTTTCAACGGCCGTTGATCCAATCTTCAAGGGATGATCACAATCTTTCACGAGCGTCTCACGACTTTGACGACGATATCTATTTTCAGTCTAACTATTCTGGTAATGTGTCTGATCAGATCTCTGGTGGTCGTGATGAATATCGGAAGACCAACAATCTGCTGGCTTATCATGATGCACTTGTAAATGCAGCTAACGAGGCGGCAAAAAACGGGAGGTTCACTCGAACCAATAGCAGGACTTCGGACTTCTCAGATGCCCAACCATCTAGCGACAATAGAGACAGCCACAATCCATCAAGTTTACCCACGCGGATCCGTGACTCTTACTCTGGCTTTGACTTCGGCTTTGATGATTCCGACAACAACGAAATAATTACCGATGAAAACGAAAACGAGAACGAGCATGTTTCAGTCGGAAATATCCAGGCTCACAGAAGCACGACTTCCAGTTTGTACTCACAAGTATCTCACTTTCCCGCAGATCATGAAACTGAACAATATCATGATTCATCTTTCCCATCGGATGATGCCGACGAGGATTATGACAACATAATAGCAGAGGCCAATGCGTCTGCGTTAGCAAACGACTCTGATGGATTTTATGGACGTGAATTTGGTAACGACGCTTTATCTTATGCCGATTCCAACATGGGTGGTATCGAACGCAAGTGGTCAGTTCGAGAACCAAATTTGACGCCAATCACGGAAAGATCGGAGTTTAGTACAAGGAACAGCTATACGACAAGTGTATGGAATAGTCCTGCTCTTGGAAACGGTACAGGAGTTTCTTTTGGGAATGGTAATGATCATCGGTCATCTTCAGCCATGCTACATTCCCGGTCTAGTCCATTCAATATTGGATACATGCATGAAGCAGATTGTGATGATATTGGAGAAGACATGTCACTCGAACAGATTCTTAGACTGAGAAATTTGGCATTCGGTGACGGGGCGAAGAGTGTGGGTGCTGGTTCTGGTCGAACGGAGAGTGTCTCTAGCTTATCAAGTAGTGGCGGGGCATACATTTGTGGCGTTAACAACGCTAATATCAAAGGACATAGACTGACACACAGTGGCTCCTGGAGTGTTGGTTATGGTGGTTCAAGGTTGAGAAAAGAACATATTCTCGATGAGACTGAAGATTCAGAAGAAATACACTCATCTACGAGGCAGCAGTCTAGCCAAACAGAGTCCCCGATGAGGATCAGGGATGCGAGAAGCGAAGCTGAATATGTAGACTCGAATTTTGCTCTCGAAACACCCAGGAAGCCGATGTGCGTGACGGCCATTGCGGTCGGACAGGGGGACGAAAGTCCTCAGGCACCCTTGACGGCAATTAAGAATAGTTCTAAAGGGAGAATGTTATTTGATGATGTCAACCAAGGAGCTGAACACTTCTGATCAAATCTGAAGAGTTTCAAATGTTTTACGAGTATTTAACAATGTTTGTCATGAAAACTGTACGGCTAGTTTAGAATCAATATATCCTTATCTTATTTCACTAATAATAGTCATGAATGAAATTATGGGCGTCATTTCTTACTTCATCAATAATAGTCTGACTGTTAGTGAAAATAATTGAGAAGATATTTCTAGTGCCGTATACCCCCACTTTATCATCAAACACAAAGCTGTTTTAAAGCTTATGCGCGTGGGGCTGTGTGGGTGGAGCTTGCGTGGCACAGGTGGCTAGCTTTTGGTTCGTGGGGTCTGACGCAGAATTTGGTTCACGACATTTCTAAAATTAACATCAAGCATTAAATGAGAGGTCGATAATGCAAATTGCCTCAAGTTTTAACATATACAAACAATAACCACTATCCTTTCTGTGTTCATGCATTGCTACGGTGTCATTGGGTCATAATGTCAAGGGCTTTAAGGGCCATCCTACTTCTAGGTCTATGTCTATGTTTACAATTCGCAACAGCTGCAAAATCAAATGGTCCTCTCGTCAGCGAGACTCGTTTCGATTCGGTACCGGTAAATCTCTTTTATTTTGACGACAGTCATGTAGTCATTGTCGAGGACTTTTGGACCGGCAAAGTATTTCGATCTGCAGATTCGGGATCGACGTGGACAAACGTGACAGATATCGATTATAAATCTAGTAGTGGCACGAAAATAACACCCCATCCTTATAACAATAAAGTCGCGGTAGCATTAGGGGAGGAAAAGACTCATTGGATAACGAAAGATCAGGGAGCGTCATGGCAAAAGTTCTATACCGAGCATCCTACTGCTTGGTTGGCGCAACCTCTTTCTTTTCATGCTTCAGATGCTGACAAATTCATCATAAATACAATGGGATGTGATCTTGACAGGGCTCCTTGCGCAAACGCGGTATGTACATGTTCGAGTGTTGTAACATACAGGAGTTTCATTAATTCATGAACAGGCAATGTACACAAAAGACGGCGCAAAGACGATGACGCAGCTGACTGATAAGATATACTCTTGCATGTGGTCAAAAACTACCGATGTATTTACTACAGGTAATAAAGATGATGACGATAATCAAATTATATGTATTGCTGAGGGCAAATTCTCGGAAAGAATGAAGGATAGCCGGTTATTGACGAGTAGTGATTACTTTCGGACATCGAATGAGCCGGTTATGGATGGAGGTCGACCATTGAGAGGCTTGAAAAACATTGCGCCAGTCAAAGGCTTTATCGCTATAGCTACAAAACTCGAACAATCCAAAGAATTGGAATTGTGGACGTCTGATAATGCAAAAGAATGGCATCAAGCCGAGTTCAATAATCATCGTCTTGAAGAGGATGCTTATACGATTCTCGAATCTACAAATTACAGTATGCAAGTTGATGTGATATCGTCAAGCTGGATGAATCCTATGGGCACTTTATTTACCAGTAATTCAAATGGGACATATTTCACTCAAAATATACAACATACCAACCGTAATACAAGAGGGTTTGTGGATTTTGAGAAGATTCAGAATATACAAGGCTTAGTGTTGGTGAATGTTGTTGATAATTGGAAAGAGGTAGACGACGGCTCATCCTTTGATGTAAGTCGCAAAATAATCACCAAAATGAGCTTCGATGATGGTCGAACATGGCAAGCGCTCAAAGTCGGGGAAGATGATTTACAGCTTCACTCCGTCACTGATCTTCATAACATCGGTCGAGTGTTCTCTAGCGCTGCACCTGGAATTGTCATGGGCGTAGGCAATACAGGTTCATCGTTAAAATCATGGTCAGAATGTGATACATATGTTTCGGACGATGCTGGAGCGACTTGGAAGTTTGCACTCAAAGGTCCACACATTTATGCTGTTGGCGGCGCAGGCTCGTTGTTGGTCGCCGTGCCGTCTTTGAAGAGCGGTTCGACTACAAAACAGATCAAATATAGCATAAATCATGGTAAAGACTGGCTAAGTTACGAATTAGAGCACGATATTCAACCCTTTGTCTTTCAAACACTGCCAGATTCATCAAACTTGAAGTTCTTGTTGATAGCAGAAGAAATTAACAAGGATGACAAGGGCGGTTTCACAATCTTTCTTGATTTTGAAGGCCTTCACGAAAGAGTTTGCAAAGAATCAGACTTTGAGCGATGGGCTGCACGAGTAGACAAAAAGGGTAATCCGACATGTGTGATGGGCCATAAGCAATTCTTTCGACGAAGAAAAGCAGATGCCGAATGTTTCGTCGATGAAGAGTTTAAAGACCCCGTTCCAGAGTACGAGCCATGCGTATGTACGGCCGAGGATTATGAATGTGATTTCAACTTTGTCAAGTCTGATAGTGGAGAGTGCATTCCAGCCGGACCTCTTGCACTTCCCAAAGGAGTATGTAAGAGTCCAGAGGACAAATTCAAGGCGAGTTCTGGATATAGGCTTATACCAGGCAACGCATGTATCAAAACAGGCGGTGTCATAAAAGACGAGCCTGTCGAAAGGCCTTGCAAGGAATCTGGCAATGTTCCAGCATCTGGAAATGTGACAAGCGAGGTCACCAAGTTTGAATCTTCCAAGATTCGAGAATACTACTATCTACAGGCTTCTCGAGATGATGACGGTGATTCTATCATCTTCATGACTGCTGAAAATCATATTTGGATCACACATGATTCTGGCAAGCGATGGGAAAGAGTTCTTGCAAAGGCCGATCAAATAGCTGCGATTTACCCTCACACATACTTTAGTGATGTCGTCTACTTAATCACTACAGATACCAAAGTTTACTATTCTCTAAATCGTGGAAAGGATGGAAGATGGGAAGAATTTGATGTTCCCGAGGCACCAAACCGAGATCATGTTCAGATTCTTGGCTTCCATCCTACACAACGAGATTGGTTGCTCTATACTGGCGGAAAGGGTTGCAAACCGGAGGGGGAATGTCATACAGTCGCACATTACTCCCAAAATGGTGGTCTAGAATGGCATGTTCTTCGAGAGTTTGTCAAAAAGTGCAAGTTTGTCACTCATGAGAAAACTGCTCGTAAAGAAGAGATGGTCGCTTGCGAGGGCTATCCTGACAAAGACCCAAAGCAACCCAAACAACTAGTCTCCACGAACGATTGGTTTGTACATACGGATGTAAAGCTTAACGATATTATAACTTTTGCAACAATGTCCGAATTTATTGTAGTCGCTTCGCATTCCAACAAAACATCCTTAAAATTAGACGCTAGCGTCGATGGAATTTCATATGCGCAGGCTCATTTTCCTCCAAACTTTGAAGTTCTTGAACAGCATGCCTACACAGTATTGGACAGCTCTACTCACTCAATCTTCCTCCACGTTACCGTCAACTCGGAGACGGACAAGGAATATGGCAGTCTTATAAAGTCAAACAGCAACGGAACATCATACGCACTTAGCTTGAGTCATGTCAACCGAAATAAAGCGGCTTATGTTGATTTTGAAAAGATGCAAGGTCTTGAAGGAGTTGCACTTGCCAATATAATTTCAAACATACCTGAAATTGAGAATGGAAAGGGAGATAAGAAATTGCGAACGTTGATCACCCACAATGATGGTGCGGAATGGGCACCTATGCGAGCTCCTGACAAAGACTCTCTTGGGGTGAAATACAACTGCGATGTCAGCAATACTGAAAAGTGTTCGCTTCATCTTCATGGCTATACTGAAAGAAAAGATCCACGTAATACATATTCATCTGCTTCTGCAATTGGACTGATGATTGGGGTCGGTAACGTTGGACCTTCTCTAGATACCTTTGAGAAAGGAAATACATTTATTACTCGCGATGCCGGATTAACTTGGCGTGAGGCGTTCAAAGGTACGTATACCTGGGAATTTGGTGATCAAGGCTCTGTCATCGTGATTGTGAAGCGGGAAACACCAGTCAAGGAAGTTCACTATACTCGGGACGAAGGTGCAACTTGGTCAACATACCAGTTTAGTGAAGAACCTATGACCGTGACGGAAATATCGACCGTTCCAAACGATGATTCCTTAAACTTTCTTCTGTGGGCCCGTATTGAAAATAAAATGGTCACAGTTAATCTTGATTTTAGTGGATTGACAACTCGTCAATGTGAATTGGAAGAGAATGATCATAGCAAGTCTACATCCGATTATGAGATATGGACACCAACACATCCTATATCTAAAGATGATTGTCTATTTGGTCATGTGGCACAGTATCATCGCAAAAAGATTGGATCCGATTGTTACAATGGTAGAAAGTTTCATCAGTTACATGATATTACAAAGACCTGCGAGTGTTCGAGGCGGGATTTTGAATGGTACGTTTTTTACAATGTCAAACCCATTAAAGCATACTAATATAATGATTCTAGTGACTATAACTATGAACGACAAAAAGATGGATCTTGTAAGCTTGTAGCAGGTCTCAAGCCAATGAATCATGCATTGGTTTGTAATGATCCAAATGTGGTCGAATGGTACGAACCAACAGGCTATCGCAAGATTCCAATCTCGACCTGTGAAGGCGGCAAAGAGCTCGAGTTCTCCGCAACTGTGCATCCTTGTCCAGGTCACGAGAAAGAATTCTCTGCCAAGCATGCACTCAGCCCCGTGGCTCTCTTCTTTGCGATAACAGTTCCTATCATCTGTGCATGTGCAGCAGGATGGTATGTGTGGCGAAATTGGGATGGTAAATTCGGGAGGATACGTCTTGGAGATGGTCAAACAGCAGGCGATGGTTCATTCACTAAATGGCCTATATTTATTATTAGTGGTATTGTGGCAGTTATTAGCGCGCTGCCCGTACTTGGATCTGCCATCTGGAGCGCCACCGTAGGTAGATTGAGTGGAAGGTCAACTACGAGGGATGGTTATACGTATAATAGACCATATACGACAAGAGACAGTTTCCAGAACAGAAGGAGCGATTATACTGTTGTTGAGGAAGATGAAGGCGAACTTCTGGGAGAGGATAGTGATGAAGAAGGACCTATTGCGGCATGAATCAATTATAAAAGTGTAAAGTAGACAGGTATAATATAGCACAAATCAAAACGACTTTGTAAATTCATTTTGTTGCCTAAGGCAATATGATCATTCATGGTTATTGTTTAGTGAGATTCGTTTACATCCTTGACCAAATCCATCCAAGCATGACCTTTTATTAGTTATAGAAGCTTCTCATGAAATGCTTCAGCATAGGTATGAGAACATACGACCATTTCATATCACCTTACTGTCCTGTATTTTTGAGACCAGTGACTCGTCGTTATCTCCGAACGGGTATGTCCGCAGTGGGGAACTCTAATGGAAATGGCGCCAAGTCCCGCTTCTTAAAATAGCAAATCCAATTTTATTTTCGGTTTCATGCGACATGCACATGCAAGGGGTGACATGAACTCAAACTACTTGCTTCGTGAGTTGACACTTTTCGAACTTTTTGAAAATTGCTCAAAGGTCTTTCATGTCGAAGAATTTTACTCATATCGTAGCGTTATGGTCTGAAATAAGGGAATACATATGTGAAGACCAGAAATTGTAAAACGCTTCGGAGAAACACAAGTCACATATGGAACAGGATTAATTAAACTAAGGACAACATTTTGCCAAATTCTCAAGCTTTTCCGGTTCGAACGAAACTCTAAATTCACCACTCTGCAGACCACCCTGCTGATCATTCTATTTTTATTCCGCGGACCCTTGCTTTTTTCCAACCAACATCCATCATTATTGTGTGCTAACAACATGACTTACCAGCCCAATCATTTTAGCGGGTCTAGATGGGTTGCACAAAAACGCACAAAGATCGGTTCGGTTGATGCATGGATCCAATTTTGTTGTTCATTTTGGCGCTAGTACGAGATGATTGGCACCAACCAACATTATTACTAAAATGACATGGTCCGCTTTTCATTCTTCGATCCCCTCTCTTCTTCTGTCATTGTGTTTCTTCTTTTCTTATCCTCGTTTCGTCGCTCACTTTCTTTTCCGTCTGGCAGGATTCCCTTCATTTGATATTATATCGTCACTTTTTTTACACAAGCAACTATCATTTCAAGAATAAATACTACAAGTTTATAATCGTACTCTCTGGAACTCGTTGGAACAATACAGTCCATATCCGATTCTTAATGAGAGCATTCATCTGAATTACTTTCAGTACTTCACTCTGATCCTCCAGTCACTTTCGACAAACTTTGTCCATCATGTTTACACGCATGTCCAAGTTCGCGACATTCCTCCTCATATCTAGTGCCGCTGCACAGATAAGCACATGGTGTAATCCTAATCTAAAGCATTGTCCGGATGACCTTGGCCTGAATCAAGCCGCTTACTTTGTAGACTTTACAGAGTATAACTCTGTCCCAGATAATTGGACTGCCGAACAATACGAGCCAATTCCAACATTCGGTCCGAATGGCGTTAGACTCACTGCATCGGAATATAAAGACTCTCCAGCGATAACTACAAACTGGTATATGATGTACGGGCGAGTAGATGTAGTTATAATGGCTGCAGGTGGTCAGGGGATCTGCACCGCTGTATCTCTAGTAAGCGATAATCTTGATGAGATTGATCTTCTGGAATCAATAGGTACAAAGGGCATGGCCGAGCAGAACTTTTTCACCCAAGGAGTTCCCGTATATGGTCGAGGCAACGCTTGGAGTTTGCCGGACTCTAACGAGACATTTCATACTTACTCTCTTGAATATACTGAAGGTAAAATGGAATGGTTTATTGATGGTGTTTCAGTCTTTAAGGTGACCACAGCTGATTCAATGAATAAATACAAATATCCCCTCCCAAACACTCCTATGAGAATAAAACTGAATGTCTGGGTTTCTGGAAATCCCGGGGCCGCAAGCGCATGGAATCTAGGGCTAGCAGATTTCTCCAATGGTAAAACATATACTGGTTTCTTCAAGTCTGTCAAAGTCGTAAACTACAATCTAAATGTCGGATACAAGTATCATGCCTCGAACGGAGCTGTAGCTTCTATGCCAAATCTGCCTGTCTCACCAACCTATACTACGTATTCCGTATCGATCGAACAGGTAAAAGCATGGACGGAAACTCAGGCTACACCATATATTACAGGTATTCCTGGGGTTTCTACACTTCCTACCACTACAACAACACCCACAACACCCACTCCAACACCCACAACACCTACAACAACACCCACAACACCTACAACACCCACTCCAACACCCACTACGCCAACTCCAACACCCATAACACCTACAACACCCACTCCAACAACCACAACACCCACAACAACACCCACAACAACACCCACAACAACACCCACAACAACACCCACAACGACACCCACAACAACACCCACAACAACACCCACAACAACACCCACAACAACACCCACATCGACTAACGCAGCACACGATTCGTTGGCACCTCCTGCCCCATCATTGTCTAAATCAGGTTCAGCATCGTCCCCGACTTCTCCGGGGATAGCCAATCCATACCCAGCAACTCAAAATACTTCTGCAACCGCCTTTAATCCGCCGCAGTACACAAGAACATCTCCAAGTGAAATTCGACCTTCCTTCACACCGACTCAACACTCTTACGGCTGGAATACTACATCACCGTACACTGGCCAAAATCATGGTAGTGGAAGTACTCGGACACCTAAAAAACATAGTAAAACTAATAACGCTGGTTACGAGCCCACGGGAAAGCCAGGATCACACCCAAGCCGTCTTGTCACAGTCACAAAGACGATAAGTGCGTGCTCTAACACGGCCGCTGCACCAACAAAAAAGTCTTATAGAAAAAGGCTGGATCATATTCCCCTCCAAGGATATCAAATGCGAGGCCTTGGTCGTCGTTCGTGAAGCGACTTGTTCAATTTATTTCTTTGTTATAATTTCAATCATAAACTCTTTTTGGACTTTACATAAATAGCATAACTATTGTAACTAACTTGTTTCAATCAACTTGAGTTATCTTCTAAATTTCCACCAGTCGCAGCTATCATTTCTCAATGCAAGTCATTCATTTATAACCGACTGCTACTGTATTCAACTCAGTCGCGGTGCAAATCATGTTGTTCAAATCGTACTATCTTGACAATTGTATAGTAGAAGGATTTCGATTCTGCTATGAAAGGATGCAGGATTCGCTGCTTTTGAATTTTGATACATACGAAACCACATTTTATATTCTACACTATAAGTTACTGATAAACAAGGTATACCCTAAATCATGTCCTTGATGATCATATCGAATTATTAGATACTCTTAACGTGTCAAATCCGCATGGCAGAATGACAAGCCAGAGTTTTTTCCCCCCCACCTCGTTGGCTCATTCGCCCACACATTTTCCTCATCATGCAGCCTGATCTATAAACAGCTCCCGACACCTTGCCATATTCGGACAAGCGTCGGTATGAATGTTTGGTACAGCCTCACGTCAAATGTCTGTACCGAGCTTTGTTCATATGGCACCTCTTCCAACCTTTTTCCTTTTCCCAAACTTTCCCAACATCATTCCCTTTTTTCCCACATTTTCTTCCACCATTTACATTTCCACATTGCTGCCACTGCCACCATTTCCTCGATTTCTTCTATATCCCAATCGGTTTGTCCTCGTCTAACATTTCTTGCCGGTTTGGTTTTATTGTTAGCAGCTTTCTCATCTTTCCTTTGTCATTTTCTTTACATACATAGAACTTTACAATGATATCTCAAAGGTTATATACTGCATTTGCGACGTTACTTTTAACGATACAAGGTGTAAGGGGTATATCGACGCAATGCGACCCGACTGCTAAAGACTGTCCTGATGTTATAGGGTTGAACAAAGCAAAAGATTATATCGATTTCACAAAAGGAGCGTCGAAAGACGGCCTTTGGCTATCGAGCGGAAAGGGAATAACATACGGTGCAAATGGTGCAGAACTAACAGTCTTGACGGCGCAAGATACGCCAATATTACAGAGTTCATATTATATATTAGAAGGTTCAATCAGTGTCGTGATGAAAAGTGCGCTCGGTACAGGTGTAATCAGTGCTTTCATACTCGGCTCGGACGATCTCGACGAGATAGATTACTCGACTTATGGATCTTGGCAGAACTTGGCTTTTACAGACTATTCTGGACGAAATACTGCTCCGAATGGTGAAAATCGGGTGAATGTAACGGATGCCAATCACCAACAAATGTTTCACAATTACTCTATTTCGTGGACTAAGGAATATATTAATTGGTATCTTGACGGAGACCTTCGTAGATCGGCTACAAGGTTAGATACTATATCTAGAGGTCGGAAATGGCCGCAGACTCCAATGACTATCCGATTGGGTTTACTGGTTGACACTTGGACACCATGGGAGCAGCCGTTATCGGTTCCTCAAGGTGGATCTATAATGACTATTAAGGAAGTTACCGTTATTAATGGTCGTCCTGCGGCGGGGTACAGATATACGGATGTATCTGGTTTGGAAGAAAATATATCGCTGTTATCGACTACACCCAATCCGTCTGTAACAGTGACAAAGAGTGCTACTGGTACTCCGACTACCGGTACTACAAACACTGGTTCATCAAGCATGAATGTATATGGTCCTACAAACACTGGTTCATCAAGCATGAATGTATATGGTCCTACAAACACTGGTTCATCAAGTATGAATCCATATGGTGCCGGTTCATCAACTGCGAATCCATATGGTGCCGGTTCATCAACTGCGAATCCATATGGTGCCGGTTCATCAACTGCGGATCCATATGCTGCCGGTTCATCAAGTATGAATGGATATGCTGCTAGTTCAGATGATAATGGATATCCAGGCACTACTTCAGACGCGACTCCATATGAACAACCAACTCCAACACCATCAAAACATCAGAAACATAGGCGTCCCGATCAATATAACAATGGGAACACACGTCCAGGAGATTATAACCAGGATCAAAACACAAATACCGCATCTACTTCACAAGAATATGAAAACACGTCCAAAGTAGATCGATATGCTACTCCTGACAGCAGCACACCCGTAAGTCCCAAAACAGCATCTGCAATCATTTATACCACTCCTCCAGTAGTCACCGTCACTGTTATAAAGTCGAAACTATGCACAGCTACACCCACTCCATCAACACCCAGTGTTTATGCAAAACCACCTTCATCTTCACCGACTTTGACCGCTAGTACGACCCTACAAACCGTATATGCACAAACTTCTCCAACCACAACCCAGAATAACGGTGGCATTTATGCTGCAACTACCGCAGCCGGAACATCTGCGTCACGCGTAGGTAGTCTACCCTGGCAATCCGACAGTTACGATACTGCCGCAGCAGCAACCCCTAGGCCGCCTACAAAGCGACGTCGTTGGTTTGCTTATAATGCTTAATGACATAAAATATGAGAAGACGATACTAATATGAGCCAAGACTTTTAGCATGAGCATTAAAACAAAAAGCATTTGCTTTCGCATTTCATCATCATCATTATCATTTGCATAGGATAAATCTATAGCAATTAAATTTGGGCATTTTCTTTGGCATTTTTTTTCTTTCAGTTCAGCATAGACATATCTATATAGTATATTATAGTATAATATAGTAGTGGTATTTCGAGACTAAATACATAATTTACATGATATATACCATCTTGTGCAAAAAGTAGAATACATACTTCTGTTATGAACATGTATTAATTGTCTAACGTGGTGATGTGAATGCCTAATATTGACATTGACGGAATCATTTCACGTACAGTCATCATCAACTTGATTGCCAATAGCACGGAAATGACGGCCCTCATCTTATCATATAGATAGACCAAGATATATGTGAAGAATAAACAAAATCATAAAGTTGATGGTCTCGCATCCCTGGAATATGCGAACGCTCATCGAAACTCTAAAGCTTGTTAATTTTTCCTCCTTCGATATTCAAATATGTGATTAGACGTATTGGATATTAGTTCTACCAATCTACCTAAGCTACCTTTCGCCGACCGATAAAGATCGCGCTTATTACTACTTGGCATCATTTTTCACCCTAGAAGAAATATAATCCATGTGTTCGAGCCGACTACGGCCTAAAAACGTATCCGGACATGATTCCGATTCGGAACATGAAGATGTTTACGAGTCGTCTGCATCAGAACTAGATCCGGAGCGAGATGATCTGGGCACGTCGCCGCTTGCAGCACTCTCCCTATCGCAAAGTCTGGTACCTGACTCTGGCGCATCATCCTCTGGGAGAAACGATACTGCAGCTGTATATTCAGTCGGAGGAAATAGTAGTCTCGACAACGACGAACAAGAAGGAGTTTTGTTACGAGACAGACAACGAAGGACGACGCATTATAGCGCTACTCTCGACAAAGCAATGACACATAACGAAGCGAAACAATTCTACCAAAGACAACGAGGGGATGGAGATGGATCGAATTCTCCAATCATCAAACATAGAGACCTGAGTAGAAAAGCCAGTGTGACGAGTAGAATTAGTATATCAACTCCGGCCAGTGCTTTTGATGTGCAAGAGTCGTTATGTAGGATCGTTCCGCCGACAGGACTGGCAGATCCGGATAAAGATCCTGAAGCGGCGCATATACAAATGCCAAACATGGCGTCGGGTAGTGCTCTTGACGGAGACGCCACAAAAGGGTTAGATCCGTATTTATTGGCAGATGAGCAGGCTAGAAGTCACAATATGCATCCCGATCTACCACACGAGAGTAAACCTCTACTTGAAAAAGAAGGGATACACGGTGCAGGAGCGGGATTCGGCCAGGGTAATAGTACGGGAGGTTTTGCAGCAAGTGATGGTAAAGTGACTGCTGAACTGACTGCCATCTTTTCAAATATACAGAAAATACTGGATATACGGCATAAATATATTAGATTGTCCTTGCAAGGTTTGACGGATAATCCAAAAGATGAACCTGGCTGGAGAATATATCCACCTCCACCCAGACCAGTTTGGGGTGAGAATTATGAAAGAAATCAGAACAACGGCGATGATGTTCCAGAACCAATGACTGCTTCTGTTGTGGATGAAAATGAAAAAGCACCGAGAAAGATGGGGCAGGATATTGGAGGAGATTTTGACGAAAGTGAATTGGATAAAATGCCGGAAGAGTCAGAGTATACATTCAGACTTGACGATGCTGGTGTATATCAAGTTTATGAGAATAGCAAAAGTATGGAATTGGATACTCCGATAGTGCATGTGCCAACAATCCGAGAATTTTACATGGACCTAGAGACATTATTAAATATCTCGAGCGATGGCCCGACAAAATCCTTTGCTTTTAGAAGATTACAATACTTGGAAGGCAAATTCAACCTCTACGTCTTGTTGAATGAATACCAAGAAGTTGCAGATACAAAAACTGTACCTCATAGAGATTTTTATAATGTTCGAAAAGTAGATACACACGTTCATCATTCAGCGTGTATGAACCAGAAACATTTACTACGATTTATTAAATATAAGATGAAGAAAAGTCCTGATGAAGTAGTACTTTTCCGCGATGGCAAACATCTCACTTTGAGAGAAGTGTTTGAAAGTATAAATCTAACAGCATATGATCTGAGTATTGACACTTTGGATATGCATGCTCATACAGATTCATTCCACCGTTTCGATAAATTCAATCTCAAATATAATCCCGTCGGGGAATCACGACTAAGGACAATATTCTTAAAAACGAATAACTTTCTCAAAGGGAGATATTTAGCAGAAATCACGAGAGAAGTCATATCTGATCTCGAATCCAGTAAATACCAAATGGTTGAATGGCGCGTTTCTATATATGCTTTGAATCTTTATGAATGGGATAAATTGGCTGCTTGGGTTGTTGATAATAAATTATTTTCTCCAAATGTAAGATGGTTAATTCAAATTCCAAGGTTGTATGATGTTTTCAAGGCTGCTGGAGATATAGAGTCTTTTGAAAATATCATCGTCAATCTATTCCAACCGTTATTTGAAGCAACTAAGAACCCAGCATCTCATCCTAAATTACATATCTTTTTACAACGAGTCATCGGTTTTGACTCTGTCGATGACGAAAGTAAGACGGAGAGAAGATTCTTTCGTAAATTTCCCCTGCCAAAGTTATGGAATAACAAGGATAATCCACCATACAGTTATTGGATATATTACATCTTTGCAAACATGGTCAGTCTAAATGTATGGAGAAAACAACGTGGATACAATACATTTCTCTTTCGACCACACTGTGGTGAAGCAGGTGATCCAGATCATTTAGCCTCTGCTACTCTATGTTGTCATTCCATCTCTCACGGTCTACTTCTCCGAAAAGTCCCCTTTTTACAATATATATTCTTTATGGAACAAATAGGAGTAGCCATGTCTCCATTGTCGAACAATGCTCTCTTTTTGACATATGAAAGGAACCCTTTTCTACAGTATTTCAAGCGTGGTCTGAACGTATCTCTATCCACTGATGATCCTTTACAGTTTGCTTATACAAAAGAGCCACTTATGGAAGAATACGCCGTCGCAGCTCAAATTTACAAACTGAGTCCAATTGACATGTGTGAGTTGGCAAAGCACAGCGTCCTACAATCTGGTTTCGAATCTGAAATGAAAAAGCGATGGCTGGGAAAAGATTGGATGTTACCTGGCGTGAAAGGAAACGATGTTTCTAGATGTAATGTGCCCAACATAAGAGAGGCATTTCGTCATGAGACACTAGTTATGGAACGAGCAATGGTCGAGAAATATACACTTGCCGCACAGCCTCCGGACGGATTACTCGTTGACGCGAATCTCAATCCTAGAATCATAACCTCGAATAATCACCAGACCCAACTTGCTCAAAATGAAAATAAAGGAGACTATGACGCGGACGTCGAAGCAAGTAGTCCAAAGACACAACTAAGCACTACCGTCATTCCCGCATCGACTCCCATTCCACCTGTCAAAATGAGTATCTTTTCGGAAAGTAAAATGGGTATCTTTTCGCAAAACAAACGTGATAATATCGAAAATAGTCCTACGAAACTCCCAACGAGGACGAATGCCTCGGAAATCTCATCGGGGAATCTCGAGCCGAGATTGTTTCCTGGTGTAGTCAGTAGTCAAAGGAGGGAGAGTAGTAGTGCGATTAGTCCTAATGATATGAGATCTGCGGTTTCTGCTTCGACTGCGAGTTTAGATGGTGGGAATGTGCATGGGTTTGATAATGAGAAGAAATAAAAGACCGTAGAATCGTATATTAATAAAAACTCTTGGTCGGAACAATGTGTATAGGTTGAATAATGCATGGCACGTTCCATTTTTATACGTTTCTTTACTTTTGAGTGTACAACCTCGCGGACACTCACATGGCAATGCAGACGTTGTGAAATCAATCGATCAGCGTATGCATCAGCTTGTTTGACTATGTGACGTTATCTGCCTCGAATTGAACTCACCATCGACAACAACGGTTGCTCGGTCCTTGAGCGGGGTTTGTAGAAAACGCAATCATGAGCACACATTTTCTCGATGTTGTTAGATGAGTGTGATGTATGATCAGAGCAATACTTCGCAAGCACGATATAATAACCCGAGTGGTATCAAATAGTTATTGAAGGATGGGAAGCAAATTATCTTTCGATAAGTGGTATCATTCTGAAGGATGGGAAATAGATTATCTTTCGATAAATGGTATCATTCAGTTATATGCTATTATATACATGGATTTAGTTATTACCCTTGACACGGCGATCTGGTGTACCGTCCTGCTTCAGACCGTCATGCTCCGTGGGCTTGTAGTCACCACCTGAGGTGGCAGCACCGCTGTCACCAGATGATGGATCATCATCGCTGGAATTGGAAGAAAGGGCAGCACCGCTGTCGCCAGTGGTTGGAGAACCAGAGTTGTTTACGCGGCCGTCTGGAGTACCATCCTTCTTGAGGCCGTTATTCTCCGTGGGCTTATAATCACCACCTGTGCTGTTGCTGCTATCATCTGATTCGCCAGAACCGCCTGATGCTTTACCACCTTTGGCGCCCAATTCTTTAGGATCTCCTCCATTGAAGACACCAGTTCCGACACGTTTATCTGGCTGTCCATCCTGGCGGAGACCGTCGTGCTCTATCAATCTTGTAAGTATCACATATAAATTCAACCATAGAAGATACACAACATACCAGTTGGCTTGTAATCAGACATGATTAATAAAGTAGTTTGAAGATTGATTTATGATATAAAAGGTATTGATTGAAGATGGGAAAAATAATGCTTGAAGGAGGGCATACATCCGACCTTATATAGACATTCCATTCACCGCCAACTTACCCCTCTTCATCTCACCCGCTCATCAAATGACGTTTCAGAAAGCATTAATGACACCATGAAGACGTCATGACTTTTAGTTTCCCCGGGCCCTCTGGGTGGATCAGATTTCAAGCCACATACATATTCACAATGGTGATCGACAGAACGGGAGGGGCCAATTGAGACAAATCTCGGTACTTGCTCGATCCCCCACGATTGAGACCCACAAAATTGTGGGCGTACCAGGATATTTCAACGCTAAAATGTAACGAATTGGAAGCGTTTTACATCCATGCGTGGTAACATGGACTATAAATAGAAGCATGGTCTACGGTCCCCTGAATTCTAAATGGTGAAAGCTTGGGAAATTGGGTAGGTAACCTTTTTTGGAGGAGTAAAATCTAATCGTCATCGTTTTTTGATAATTACTCGGTACGCATTATGATCATCATCATTATTTCTATTGGTGTTTTAATGGTTGACGTGACAGTCCAAGACAGTTTATGATTGCCGAAACAGTTAATGTCAATGCTTTTTTTGTGAACTGCAAGATAATTTACCCCTCTTTACGCCAAAATTTTTATTAACAATAATGACGACATGACTTTTTTATTACTTGGTACATGTACTGCAAAGTGGTTTGGAGAGGTTATGTCATGTGTTGGCAAGAATGTTTATGCATGAATGTGGATACGACAAAATATCGGGCATGGGTATCTAAGCGATAATACGTTTCGAGAGTGGATATTGATGGATTATCGGTTATGTTGTTAATCTTGTTACACCCGTTACTCATGGACATTGTGATGAGCAATTTAAGAATTAAGTTGTTAACCGTTTGTTCCTCAAATGATGTTGAATCAGGGACGGAACACAAGTGTAGCTGTCTTGCTGTAATTTACTAAATGACATCACTATCCCTCCTTACAAGCCAAAACCGAACAAAGTCTTTATTCTTACTGAACCGCCCTTGAACCGACGCTAGATTACCTCTGTGTTATTTTATAACATCTGCTATCATAACTATCTTGTACTGTAGTTATGGAATGTAATATGATTAGCCACATTCTTACAGCCACTTGCCCACCGTTACCCCGCATTACACAAAACGGTAAATCTCTCAAAAAGATTCCAGCCACATCTATAATCAATCCATCCTGAGATGATGTGATTATTATTTCGTAAGTCACCATATGTATATTTATTTCTCACATGTCAACCACACCTCCTACCTCTGACACCTCCCCTTCAAAACCCCTATCTGGCCTGTTTCAAAACTCACAATGGCACTGCGACTGTCCCGTCACCCCGCGGCTTCCAGCTGAACACTTCAAAGTAAAAAAACCAGGTCCTAATCACGGTCGATGGTTCTATACATGCCAAGGACGACCGCCTAGTCCCACGACTGAAGGGAAAAATATTATCGGCGTGGATGATAATTTCGGCGGACCCCGACGAGGGAGAAGTTACGGCCACGGAGACCGACGATGTGGATTTTTCTTGTGGAAAGAAGACGCTGATAGGAGGGAGATGGAAGTTGTGTTGAGTAATAAAACCAGCGAGGCGACTTCCGCTACTGTTAAACGGAGAGAAAACAAACGAAAGAGAAAGAGACGAGGTTCCGATGATGATGGTTCGGATAGTACTGCCAGTGATGGCTCTTTCAAAAGTATTGATGGTGGGAATTTGGAAACGCCGCGGAAGAAGACTGCGGTGGGAGAGGGATATGTCACTCCAGTGACTAATTCGAGACGGTTACCGTGGTTAGATAATGATGCTGTTGTTGTGTCGAAAGATGTAAATGCACCACTGGGAGGATGTGCAGGTGCAAAGACGGTGACGGTGGAAGATAGAGTGGTACCCCAATTGCCAACACCAGGATATACTGATCCTAAAAAGCCTAATCATACGATAACTAACGAAGGAGATGTGACACCAACACCGGTTCGGTTTCGAGATGTCAATTCACGTGTTGATTCTATAACACCATCTGACAAATCATCGACACTCAATGGATTAGTGACACCATTTAGCGTTCATAATTCATCATCAAGCACGTCTCTCGGTGTAGAATTAACAAAAGACGTTATATCACTTTTAAATTCATCACCTCAGAAATTACCCGATCCGATAATGAAGGATATGAAAACATTACTTGATCGATATGAATTGCGTATCTCGGGAGTAGTAAAAGGTAGAGACATGGTTCGCGCGGCATTAAAAACTCGAGAAGCAAAAATATCAGAACTCCAAGGACGTATTGCGGGATTAGAAGCCGAAAGGGGTGTTTTGAGAGGTGCACTTGACGGTAGGAAACCAGTCAAGTAGAATGACCTATTACATACCCTTTTCAGGATGTTCTATTGTATTTTAATGCATTATATGTAGTAGCATAGCGTAAATGAAACCATTTAATATTCAACTCTCCTTTTTATCTTTCGAATTCATCTTTTGCTTCTGACTGCTTCTGTTACTTTCCCACCCATACAATGCTCCTCCTAGAAACACCAAACCTGCCCCAATACCCATTTCTAGACTCAGTTGATGTCCAAATAACAACGTACTTAGTACAAAACTGACCAACTTTCTCACATTCAAAACTACAGTCACAGTAACGGCTGAAGATTTACTAGCTAATAGATTGACTCCAGCTATACAAACCAACTGCGTGACTGCATTTATAGCAAGATTAATCAGTCCAGTAGATACATCTGCTAATCGAAAGACAACATCTCTAGGCAATAGATCAATAAGATACGATGACCAGAAAGATTTATACGTTCCTATACTCGGAGTTGACAGTAAAGCCGAGTATTGTGACGATATTGTAGATTTTAATGGTAGAAAGAATGGTAAAGCGAACAAATGAGTAAAGAACAATGTATCAGATGCAGAAGCGGAATAAGTCGAGAAGATCTCCTCGGTATATAGACCTTGATAAGCAGCCAAGATCTGAGCGAGGAGGAGGATAGAGATACCGGACAAGAAAGGAGAGAGAGAGTTTGAGGTCTGAGATGCAGAAGTATCATCAGAAGTGGAAGTCGTTGATCGAGACGGGTTTTGATTTTTGGATTTCGATTTCAACTGTCCGTCCGCCCATGCACTGACTAGAATACCAACGCTAAGAATACCCACGCTGACTATCTGCATCTTTGTGTACGTTTTGTTATGCTTGACGTATTTCGCCAACATTGCCCATGCGGGACCAAATGATCGTAATATGATATGTACGGGAACTGAAATGTGAAACGCAAATGCCCAGTTATTAAGGAGGTTTACTGCGACGAGAAGAAACGCCATCTGGATCCATACTTTGAATGGAATACGTTTTCTATTTTGAGATGCACTTTCTCGAGATGAAAATAGTTGAGTTGTGGAAGATACGAGAGCTATGAAAGCGAATTGGACAAATGTGATGAGAATGCCTGAGCAAAGCTATAGTATCAGAAAATAGCAGAAATATGGAAAGATTGTAAAGAAAGATGCAGTCAGATGTATATAGTTTATACATACCACTGTCAGGTAGTTGTCTATCATCAAGAAAGACTGGATTAGAATTCGAATAACGACGAATATAACAATCAAACACCTTTACTTACTTTAGTATACCTTCCAATGCAAATACCTATCTAGATCAGCAACACTTCTCGTCTACAAGACGAATGGTTAATATCACTCACATTTGCACAACAGCCTCCAAAGACTAAACTAGCGATACCGAGCTGTTCAATCATGACGTTGATTTGGTAATCGTATCACTACCTAACCACCTCGAGTCAATTTCAGATCATTATCCAAAATATTGCATTTCCAATGGTGAAGGAGAAATACAAGGTTAAATGAAATAAAAAGCACCGACGTTGAAATATTATGATCCTAGTTCACTTCAATTGACGTTATTAGTCATGTTTTATTTGAATCATTATATGGTTGGGAGCAACAGAATACTGACTTATTAATCTGACTGACTGCATTCGACATTATTTATCACGATTTTCACTAATCTATCATATGGTTGACTACAGTAATACAAAATAAAACCCGGGCAATGATCAACATGCTTGCTTTGATTTTCTATAATTGTCCATGTCTACAACATCATCGCTGTCATGATACAAGTCGAGCATCGCTGTCTGACTTTGTACCGTCTTAATTTCACAAACAGAAATGCAGGACATCTGTTATTCCTTCTATAACGCCGAAAATACAAATAGCTAGATAGATATTAGTAAACTATGACCTAATAAAAGAAGATAGAAGTTTGCTTACATTATTAGTGGCAGCAATGGCAATGCTATCCTCGAATGGATGCCAACTCATGTGTAAAATCTTCTTGTTAAAGTCAAGTTGATCTGCATCTGTTTCCTTCCTCATACGAGCATTTTGACCTGCTGGACTATTTGCTCTACTATTCTTCTTGCCATCCTTTCCAACCGGACTTGTAGCAGTATTAATTGGCGTCGGAACACCAATTTTCTTTGCCTTGAACGCACTCTTATCTGCTTGCAACACAACTTCTGTATCTTTGCCCTCTTCCGAGGGGTAAATCATGAAATTATTGTTATATGATCCTGTCATCACATTCTTTCCATCTCCAGAAAATACAACTTCAAACTTGTCAAAGATGGAATCATTTTCGTACGTATCACATAGTCGAGGTCGTAGATGTTCATGTATCGGAATCGTCTTGACTGGTCTATTTTCCATTTTTACATCCCAAATCTTCACTGTTAGGTAATCTCGTGACAAAATATATCGACCATCATGTGAAAATCGTACGTCTGATATTGAAGAAATGATTTCCGAAAAGAATGATCGTGCTGAAGGATCTTCTTCTTGTTCAAACTCTGTGAAGACTTTATTAGCTACTACGACTATAAACTTGAAACAGAATTGCTTACGCTTTGAATGTGCATCGCACAAAGCACTTTCTCGCATATCTGCTAATTTTATGGTTCCTTTTGAACTGGCATACATAAAAACATTACAACTCGACGGGTGGAACTCTGCTGCTGTTATAACTTCTGTAAGCTCTTCCATGTTTGCAGGTTTGATATCCACAATGTTGAAGCTTTGGTCTTGTATGTTCAAATTCCATAAATTCACTCGCAAATCATCACTACTAATAAATGTTTCGCCATCGCTATTCGGTGATATACTATTTATATGGTATGCATGAGCATTTGCATATACCTTTCGAGGTACTGCGGCAATGACGGTATCATGGTGGGTCATTCTAGGAAACTTGAGATCTGCAATATTTCGGACGGTATGATTAGCATGCCTGACAGGTGGTCCACCACCATTTGCCGATCCAACGCCTGCCGGTGTGAGATCTTGTGATAGATTGTTTTCTGCAACCACTTTTAAGCTCTTTTCAAACACTTTCCATAATTTTATAGTCTTGTCATTTGTCGATAAAAGATAATGAGAAAGATTTTGTCTCCTACACCATTTTATTTTGTTTATCTTCTCTTCAATTTCTAATGATTTGAGATAATCAAATTCCGGCTCGTGTGACTGGAACTCCGTGTGGAATTTGTATTCGCATGTTTTCTTCTATAAATTTGTGAGACTTGTGCTCTTTGAGACAGAGACCTAGAAACCTACGCTCTCATTCCGCTCGAAAAGCACCACCCGTCCTCCTTTGTCACCTGTGGCTAAGTAATTTCCCGTTTGGTCAAATTCCACGGTCGAGATTATATCGGCTGATTCATGTGATTAGTGATAAATGAATCAGTTCGAGGTGATTCTAGACATACCTTCTGTTATATCTTCAACATCGCCTTTATCGCCAAAGCATCTATGAATAACATTATCAGTAAATTCCTTGCTGCCCCACAAATACATCTTCCGATCAAAGTGATGGAGTTCATGGCATCGGCAGGTTCATTTGAAGCGGTCTGTATATCGCCCTGCATTTATTGAAATGGGAGGTATTTATTGAAATGGAAGGTATTCATTGAAATGGGAGATATTTTGGATTACGACATACTGTGTGAATTTCCAAGTCGGCCCTTGTGATCCGTCTGTATCCACCATCTTGCTATATGACTGATTCTGCCTCCTCTTGTATGGTCACAACCTGTTGAGCAGCTGTAACGACGTAAATTCTATTGCTTGGTAGATTCTGTAAAAAACTCAGGATTCTAAACTTGATTTGTTATTGTCTTTGTCAAGCTTGTCGAAGCTAGTCTAAGTGATTGTATGCAAGGAGTGTGGTTCTATACGTTTGGACAGTTGGATACAGTTTCGCACAAGTTCTGATGACGAATAATAATTAATGGAGTTGGCCAAGGCTGTAACTTGATAATTGCTAGAACCGGTACCCTCAAGGCGGGGAAAGTAGATGTGCTGAATTTTGAAGATGCGAACAACGGTATGCTGATGCAGAATGATGCTGGTGGAGATGAGCAAAGGTTTCGTTTCTTGTTGGTGGACCCCTTTGACTCATGCGACACTTTTTATCACATGAAACTTATTATTATAGCAAGAAGATTACGTTGGGTTGGAATTAAGACCTCTAGTCAAGAATCGAGATTCATGTCTTGGCCGAAACTCTATATATTTTGTCGATTACAAATTGTTACCGTAACTAGTTCACGTTCGTTCATCATTACACAAAACATGACTTTTCTTGCAGGTCATACACAATATCTTACCATGGAACACCCTGATCTACCAGCGGATCCTTCCCCGCCCACGGCGCCTCAATTAACTTGACAGGATCATCTTCAACAGTCGTCCATTTAGTTTCGCCTTGTTGTTGATTGGTCGATATCTCGACACTTTTCGATGCCGAAGTATTATCAGACGTATTCTTAAAATTAGCGTCATTCGTGGTTGTGGAAATTGGGTTCATGGCTGTAGCAGGTTGTGAAGGTTCAGCTTCAGGGACTGCGATTTTAGTCGCAGGAGCAGGATCCGCATAAGACATTGCTTGTATGGCATTGCTCAGAAAAGCATGACTTCTATAATAAAAGGTAAATATGGCATACGGAGCTGTCATGTCATCGATATATTCTGGCGTAGCCCTTGGGATCATATATCTTGCACCCTTGCCTGTAGTAGCCTTTGCATTTACACCACAATTCGACGCAAATTGCGCACATATTTTCGCTGACTGATAAGCATCCGTGGAGTAAGGATCACGCAATTTCTTGATTCTGCTTGCAGTATTTTGTTCGTCGTTGTATTCAGTGGATTCGGGATTCCATTGGCTCCAGTATGATTTAAGCCCGACTATCGCTGGACCTGTCTGGTCGGTTTTAGAAGCTTTCCAGGCCGTATACGTCATCTCGTCGTTTTTCGACTTCGAGGATGATCTTGTCTCGGTCGGTTTGTAATTCAATACTGATGAGCGGCGTGAATGATCGACTGCTGTGTGGATTCGCTCGTAACTCTGACGGGTAGGTCTGCGAATAGTCGTCGCATCACGTACATCTGTAGCATTTACCCGACTACTACTCGATCCCTTGCAGCGCAGAATAACGACTTCAATCGTGCCAAGGTTACCAAGAATAGACATGTCTGCTGTGCTACTCTGCTCCGAAACTGGAATGAACATTAGATGTCTTCTACACTAATCAACATCAGGATTGACGTGCCTGTATCTAGGTCCGAAAATTTCCATTCTCGCCCAATGATTGTACCTTCACGTCTATCCCATTCTTCTTTTTGTCTGAAGATGAACTCGACCGAGGTACTATCCCTTTGATTGACTGAATGAACACCAAGCTGGTTCCGATTCGCTTGATAAACACCGTCAAGAAAAACGAACGCTGCTATGCCTTGACCAATGAAGCCTGTGGTTTTACATTTGACCGAGAAGGTCATATCATTTCCCACGGAGCACACATAACATTCTGTTCTACTGTTACCATATGAGGTGAAGACTTCTTGCAGTCTGTCTGGACTCGAGCCGAGGTGGACGCTACAGTCTATAAGATTGAGTACGGGCATTTCAACAATTGGAAGGTTCTATAATATGATAACAGAGCATAGAGGATGATAGACGATGACAAATTCACAAGTCGTAGCATAATAGAAGAGATGACTGCTCGAGATGACTTACTGCTTTGAGGAAATACATCACTCAAGTGAACTCAATTAAACTCGAGTACATTTTCCACATCACTTGGTGATGATCTCAAGTTTGATATGTCAGAGACTTGACTGGAATGTTGGCCAAATTGGATAGTACACATACGTTCGTGAATCTAAGCTAGTCGTCATGTATGCATCGATATAGTTTTAAGCAGCTTTTTGTTAGTCAATATGTAGTGTTGTAAGTTATGCCAAACGACACAAATGACAGCAAGTGTAAAACTATCACGGGCCGTAATCGGACGAAGAATTTAAATAAGGTTTGGACCCCATGGGCAGACAGACCACTGTCAAACAACGGGTCCCCACGACTAGAAATATATCGGTGAACAATATAGAAATTCATGATTCATCATAGATACTAGAGAGGGCAGAAGCGTTCAGGCATGAGATTACGGTAGCATCCTTCTTTTCTTTCTTACTCGGCCTATAATTCCGCACATATCTCGTTTCTGAACTTCAACTACGACCTGTCAAGAAAAGCGTGATATTTTATCACAGAGCAAAGGAGAGATAAACAAATTCATTCATCTACGCAACAGACAGGTCCGAGCTTTCGTAACACAACATCACTAAGTGAGACAATTGCATTTTGGGTGTCACAAGAGATATTTTCGATGTATGACGACGGAGAGGATCATTGAAGTTTATTCGTTTCGATCTCACATATGGCACAAGATGTACCAAAAAGAAAGTTTATTCCAGAACTTGTCGAAACGACAGTAAGGTTGAATACATCGAAAAGGCCAGAAGCTGTCTCCCATGATGGTGACGAGACCACAAGTAGCACGGGGAAAGCCTCGAGCAGTCTTGATAGCGTCGATGAGCCAAAAACGCCATCTCCGGTAGCACAACAAGATTATCCTTCAACATCTAATCAAAATGAAGAACATCGCGATGGGATAAATCTGAATGAGAAGGCTGTCTCTTCAACATCTCCAAAGGCGAAGAAGCCCAGGAAGTTTGCCATAGAACCTATAGAACAATCACAAAGACAGATAAAGAAAGATGAGAAGAAAGATGATAAGAAAGATGAGAAGAAAGATGGGAAGAAAGATGAGAAGAAAGACGAGAAGAAAGAGGCAACGCGTATTCCTCGCAAATTCGCTGTAGAACCGATTGAAATGTCCTTAAAGAGTTCTCAAAGTCCAGAAGAGAAAGCCGGCAAGAAGCCAAAGAGTCGTTTTGCACCTCAACCGGTGGAAACCACGTCTAGATATCATAGAAAACCAAATCGGATGCCCTCGAGAAGAGACTCGGAATTGGATGAAACACCGGCCGAACTACCGAAAAACATCAAATACAAGCCACCACCTAGGAAATGGTCGCCACAATTGATTGATACACGATCGCGACGTAGAAATTCGTCGAGCGGATGGGTACAAATGGATGACAAGTTCCGTACAGATGTCACACCAGGGCACATGATAGACGCGAGCGGAGAACCAATCTTCACTTGTGCGGAATTCAAAAGGCGTATGCCGAGGGCATACGAAAGAAGACGAGAAAGGACCGGTTCACCTGGTAGTGTACGGTCACATTCATTCTTAGCACCGGATTTGGAGACAATTGATAGTTCAGAAAGCGATCAGTGCGATTCGGAAAGTCCAGAGAGAGTCCCAAAACCTGCACAATTATCGGTCACAACAATTCCTACTTCTAATACATCAACATCATCTATCAATCCGACGAAAAAGGCTTGGCCAGCACCAGATAAGACCTTTAGTCAGTATTTATGGACTTTAAAGGTCAGACGAGAAGAGCAGAGAATACGAGACCAGGCACTGGCTGCTTTTCCCAATTCAGATTACCATGAGCCTGTGGAACATTATGTAGACAACGACGACAATGATAGTGAAGTAGCGGCGCTTGAAGATAGACCATCGACTTGGGAAGGTCATGAAGATGATGAAGATCTTGTCAAAATGAAACCTCAGGCTTGGAGGCAGGACACTGCAAAGATAGATTGGGATCTTGTAGAGATGAAGAAACATCACGAGGCTTTGGCAAAATCAAAATTAGATGCTCAAATGTCTAGAGGACCTTCACCTTGGTGGAATTCGCCTTTGCCTTTACCAAGAGGTTTGGTCGCTAATATACATTCTGAATTACAACAGATGCGTAGATCTGCTAGACCTCCAATGCTAGGTGCTGAGATTGTGTTTCCGCGATCACAATCGCCAGAACCTGCAAGATTTGATATTACTCAGGGATCCGAGGTTTTACGTAACCAGGTTTTAAATGATGATGATGCTCATTCCGTATCGAGTACAGGTCTATGGGCCAATCATACTCAACCGCCTTCGAGAGAAGATTCTATAAAAGGATTGTGGGGAGGCTTTTGTGCAATCGAAAAAGGTGATTCCCCAGATGATCGTCTAGCGCAGTTGGCATCTGGATTATGTACACCTGCGCCAGCTCCGACTCTACCGACCTCTCCAGTAAATGAACTCACGGATCTTGTGCTTGAGCATGCATCTCTAAGACCACCAGCTCCTATAAGATTTGGCTCGGCACCATTGACATGTCTCGGTCCTTTGGCATCTTCCAAGGAAAAGACTAGTCTTAGTCCTCGCGTTCCCCAGGATGTTGACAGCGATAGCGATATCGTATCTGACGAAGAAGACCCCGACTCATTCGTAACTCAAGTGTATAATTATTTATCATTAGGATATCCAAGTTTGGCTCGACCGTTTGATAACGAATTATCCAAAATCACGCGAATACCCATCTCTGTATTACGACAAGACGATATACTCGCAAAAGCTAGTCCGAAAGGATATATACGGATCGGGGAAGACTTTCAAGGTAGAAATGATGGACACAGTCAAGATTTTGAACCAAGTAAATGTGCTAGATGGCGAGCTATGAAGCTTTATATACGAGAATGGTCTAGACAGGAGAAGAGTATGGTCAAAGTACAAACTGTACCGTGGGGTGCAGCACCTCGAAGAGGATCTTGGGCTTTTTAATCTGTATAAAAAAGTTATTCATCGACGATCTTGTCGAGTATTGTTATATTATATCTGCATAGATTGCATATTTGCATATGCTTATTACATAGCGTTATTTTTATCTTGACCATTAAATATTTCGGATTTTAGATTGTGCTGGTCAAGTTCTGTATCAAATATATAAAGGATCTCATTCCTTTTGATATCAGGATACTGCATGATCAGAGCTACCTATACAAGGTTTATTCTGATTGGACTCTTCGCTTAAAACAAACTCTTAAAATAATAAACGCTCTGCATTGCATATTGTTTGACCGTTGAGGCTTCATTTGTAAAAATCATGGCTCTGCAACAGTCCTTAATAACACGTTCAATGATTGACGTTTCAGTAACACAATCTTTCTTGGATACAGTAGATGTAGCAGAATGGTGACAAGCTCTACTAATACCAAAACATTCTACGACTTTACGCCCAAAGACAGTACGTCACAACCCCCTTCCGTCCAACTTGACAACAACATTGACGCATTGATTTAATTAATTCTCGTGCCCTATTAGAAAAAGGAAACGTATACGACTTGAACGAACACCGTGGCAAAATCATACTCTTGGTAAATATCCCGTCTGAAGGACATTTTTCTCTCAAGCAGATAGAAGGGCTTGAGAAGTTGTACAGCTTCTTTACAGACCCGACTACGTCTTCCACGTCTAATTTTACGATCTTGGCGTTTCCATGCGATCAGTTTGGGAAAAAACCCGAGCAAGAGTCGGTCAATACAGATGGCGTAGCGGCGGATGAAAAACAAAACAATCAAAATAATCAAAATGGTCAGAATAATCAAAATAATCAGACCTCGGCGCTAGCGAATCAAGGCGTGACGTTTCCCGTTCTTGGAAAGATTGATGTTAATGGACCGGAAGTAGATCCATTATGGGATTGGTTGAAGAAACAAAGAATGGGATGGTTTGGTAGAAGGACGTGGTGGAATTTCGAAAAGTATCTCGTGAATTCGGAAGGAAGGGTTGTACAACGATGGTTCCCGACGTCGAAACCGGAGAGGATAAGGAGAGTAGTGGAGCTGGAGATGGAAAATGCAAAGGCAAGAGACGTAAAAAGAGAGAGGGAAGCGAGTATTGGTGGGATAGGAGTTAACGGAACAGGACTTGTAGTGCCGACAATCGAGATTAATAAGCATGAAGATACGGAGGATGGGAATATAAATAAAGTCGGTACATAATATGTTATCTTTTGTTCATTTCATCTTTTCTTTGTTTCATTACTTTAAAGGCCTTGATATATCGATTCAAATACCATAAAATGTTTTGATTGTTAATATGTTTTGATTGCTTCAGTTGATTGCTAAGCTTCAAATCATGTTCCGCGAATGTGCTTTGCTTATCATATCACTTAGCGATGAGGCGAGATTGACTTTCGGAATGGTAGGTTTATAAGATGTCCTATTATAATGTGCACATGATGTAATCAATGACCATATCAACATGGATTTATTTATAGAAATACAGTGGAATAAATTTATGCATATCCGAGCACTATATCCGAGCACTGAACGTGCCGATCTGCCACGCTGCGTTCATCATCTCAGAGTTCGAGTTGGATCGATGACGTAATCACAAATCTCGTATAGTCAAGTTAACTTTCACGTCACATGTCACCTCCTATTGACGCGAAATTGCCTCAACTCTATACCATGCTTTTGAGTTGGGTGTGTCTCAAGCGAGGCTTGTGAAAAGTAAATCATGTGTATATCTCCGATTTATTACGGAGGGTGTAGAACGACTATATTTTCTCCATTTTCACTTCTGACAAACCGATTCTTACCATCGACGAGTATACATCTCAATCAACGAATCTATTCTACGAGTCCAAGATTAAAAATGTCTAGGAATGGATCTGTAGTCTCCTCGGCTTCCATATCGTCTACTTCATCTTCTCAACAAACATTCTACGACTTTTCTCCCACAGACAGTACGTCCCACTCTTCTATCTCGTCATTTATGTATTTAACTAACGCTACTACTACTTCTAGAAAAAGGCCTTCCTCATCCCCTATCGCAATATCGAAACAAAGTCGTCTTACTAGTAAACATAGCGTCGAAATGCGGTCTAACACCCCAACTCACCGCCCTCGAAACAATCTACAAATCCCTCTCGTCGAGTTATAAAGACCAGTTCGTCATGTTGGGCATACCGTGTAATCAATTCGGGTCACAATCTCCAGGAAGCGATGATGAGATTCAAGAATTCTGCATGGTGAATTACGGAGTCAGTTTCACCGTTCTGGCAAAGACGGATGTTAATGGTGATGCCGCGGAGCCGGTGTGGAAGTGGATGCAGAGTCAGAAGAGAGGCGTGCTTGGGATACGGAGAACGGCGTGGAATTTTGAAAAGTTTCTGGTGGGGAAAGATGGGAATGTATTGGGACGATGGGCGCCGACAAAGGATCCTCTAGGTTTAAAAGGTGATATTGTTCAGGCTTTAGAAAGAGAGGGTCATACTGATGTAAGTGACAAGAGGGCAAGTGTCGTGAGTGATTCAATTTACTCGGTAGAAGGAAAGACGAGTGTGGAAATTGACCAGAATGTAAAGGTTGATGAGAAGTTAATATAATAATGTATTGTATACAAGAATTTTCAAACACGAGTGGTCATGTTTTTATGTACAGTTCTATAATTAGTTGTATCAATATCATGCATGAATATTTTACTCCAATGATTCATCTCTTTTTATGCGTTTAATTTTACATAATTACCTGTTTTCTTGTCAGTACAATAACATGACAAGTGATATTGAGCAGATGAGTTACCTGGGAATTGTCCTTGTCTAGTACCAATCTTACCATGCCACCATTCATTGACATTCTGTGTTCGATTGACGATTTCAATGACTTCACCAGTAACAAAACTCAAATCGCCCTCTGCCTGTGCTTCATAATCATACAAAGCAGTCACAGTCTCTACTCCAGCAGTCGAAGCAGCTAGTCTTTCGGGTTTTGGTTTCGGTGGAGGAGGAGCAGCCTTTGATGCGGCTAATTGGGAGAATTTAGCTAGACTAGTCGCAGGACTGGCAACTACAGGACTACTAGTATCTGAAATAGCACTATAAGGAGGTGGAGCTGACCTGATAGGCGTACTTGTAGTACTTGGGGAAGCTTCAATAGCTGGTACAGCACTCGTTGAGGTTCCAGATGTGATTAGTTTGTTTCCATTCCCATATTTACTTGCAGATCGACCAAGTCCTTTTGTCTTGTACTGTACAATTGTCAAAGCTTCGACTTTTTGCTGTACGTCTCCTCTCTTGGCTTCAAAAGCAGATTCTATAGCATCCACCAGATTGAAATAACCAATATCAATCCCTTGCATGCGTTCATGTAAAGTATAAAAGACGTTTAATTGCATAAAATAGAAAGATTGAAAGAGTGGTTGTATGAATTGCTTTTCAAGTCTGAACAATTGTGGTAATTCAGTCTTTAGAAGATTGTTGAAATGTTCATAATCTTGAGTGGATACTTCCATATCAGCTTCAGCCTTGTATAATGCTTTCTCATCCTTTAAATCCTTGTCCTTTTTATCCTGTAATTTCTTCAAGGTCGCCTGATGTCGGTCGTAATCAAGTTGTTTGTGATCCCGCTTGGAAGCAGTCTTTCGTACTTGCTTGATTATTTCGAGTAGTTCGTCGGCAGGCTTAACAATTCGTGATTCTATCATTTCTAATTCTGGTTGCAAAGAGACCTTTAATTCATTGACGATTTTTTCATATTCTTCACATGCCGCAATACCCTCTGGATTACCATCCACTACATAAGAATCAGGATCAGACATACGGCCCGAGATCGGGCTATATATCTCAGCACAAGCCTTTGCAAATTCTATTTGATGATCCAACATGGCATTTATCGCATTGAAATATCTATAAATCGATTAGTACTCTTATAATATCATTCTTTGACTACTCTTTACTTTTGAGACTCCTCATGTAACTTTTTTGTTTCCTTTTCCAGTTCTGCAAACCTCCGTTCTGCATCAATATAAACAGCATCTTTTGTAATCTCTCCAAGGTTGAATTTTTGACGAATTTGTTGCGGTGCTCGGTAAAATCCTTTTGTCAAGCCTTTAAAGGACATGTTGGGCAAGTGTATATGGGCTTTGAGCGACTCTATCGTGCAAATATAAACCCGAATATGTGCTTGTTATAGTGAAGTCTATGAATTGTAGAGAAAAGTCAGATGTTTTAGTTGACGGCGAGTATGCACGGATTTGGAAATCTGAAGCAAAAATATGGTCCTATTTGAATGCGCAGGCCGTTACACATAACTAAGTGCTATGAATGAGCATAATCGGAAGGCCTGACTTGAAGATGTATTGAGGATTATTATAGAGGGGTCCAGTTCGAACACATATAACGTCATTGGACATAACTAAAAATTGCCAAGACTTTTGGGCTAGAAAGAGCTTCGATAATTTTCTTCCCGTAATGTAATCGGAGGATGATCATTAATAAATTTGCCGCTTCACTTTCTCAATAAAATTAGATTCTTGAGGACTATAACGGAATAAAATAACCGAGATTCATACTTCAGGAGGAGTGAATGTCTCAAGTGGCGCCACAATTAGCCCGACGGGCTTTACGGCAATGTCCAAAATGTTTCTGCACAAGACCTGCTCCAAGAAATCTCTCCATACAGCAAAGAAATTATGTTTCATCCACAACACCAAAACAGGCAACAATAAGTCTTGATCAGACCATCAAAGCCGATCATGATTCTTTTCTTCGACAGACCGGCATAAACTCAAAAGATGCAAGTATGCCGGCTGCACCCGGATTAAGTGCAGATGCAATGCTCTCACCCACAGCAGGCATCCTTAAACAAGCCACAGTAATGGATCAAGGTCAAAGACCGATATATCTTGATATGCAAGCGACTACGCCGACAGATCCAAGAGTATTGGATGCAATGTTACCGTTCTTGACCGGGCAATATGGCAATCCACACAGTCGAACGCATGCTTATGGTTGGGAAACAGACAAAGCTGTAGAAGAAGCTCGAGAAAAGATTGCACGCTTGATCGGTGCTGATACAAAGGAAATTATCTTTACATCAGGCGCCACTGAATCTAATAACATGTCTATCAAAGGCGTCGCACGGTTTTTCAAACGTGCAGGCAAAAAAAATCACATAATAACATGTCAGACTGAACACAAATGTGTTTTGGATTCTTGTCGTCATTTGCAAGACGAAGGATTTCAAGTGACATATTTGAGTGTAGGCCAAGACGGACGAATAAGTCTTGAGGAATTAGAAGCAGCTATGAGGCCCGAAACAATGCTAGTCAGTATAATGACCGTCAATAATGAAATCGGTGTAGTACAACCTATGGAAGAGATTGGACGAATGTGTCGAAGTAAAAAGATATTTTTCCACACTGATGCAGCCCAAGCAGTTGGTAAAATACCTATTGATGTGAACAAGATGAATGTTGATCTAATGTCAATTTCTGCCCATAAAATATATGGACCAAAGGGTATTGGAGCATGTTACGTACGACGAAGACCAAGAGTTAGATTAGATCCGTTAATCTCTGGTGGAGGACAAGAAAGAGGTCTTCGAAGTGGTACTCTTCCTGCACCTTTGGCAATTGGATTTGGTGAAGCTGCTAGAATTGCTCAAGATGAACTAGAGGTCAGTCATTTAATTTCTTTTATTGTTTTTCTTTCAAGAATATGATTATATGCTATACATGCATGGCTTTCTGAGCTACACGCCGTGACAAGCGTGAACCAAAATATGCTGTAACAAAGCAGGGGTTCTGATTTTTAGATTATATTTCCATTCATTTTTCCATTTTTCATCGTTATGAACCTGTTCTGACTCAATATTAAATGAATAGTATGATTCCAAACGCATATCCTTTCTATCAAATCGTCTAAAGTCAGGTCTATTGGCTTTGGATCATACTACACTCAACGGTAGTCCAACGCATCATTATCCAGGTTGCGTCAATGTATCTTTCGCCTATGTCGAAGGTGAATCTCTTCTCATGGCTTTGAAAGATATAGCTTTGTCATCTGGCTCCGCGTGTACTTCTGCGTCTCTCGAACCAAGTTACGTTCTTCGTGCGTTGGGCAATTCAGACGAAAGTGCTCACTCTAGTATTCGATTCGGAATTGGCAGGTTCACTACAACTGATGAAGTGGATTATGTTCTCAAAGCTGTCAAAGAGAGAGTAGAGTTCCTGAGAGAACTGTCACCTTTGTGGGAATTAGTGCAGGAAGGTGTTGATTTGAACACTATAGAATGGTCACAGCATTAGTTTCTCAATCTCTTGTTTATTAGCATGTAAAGCAACAATCTTTCAAGTAGTAAATGAGTCATGAATATCGATAATGAAATATATAACCAATCAAGTCTACAATCTCGTCATCTAATATTTTACATTATTGCATGAAATGAATCAGTCATATAACTCCACACAACTCCTGGTGCACTCGACGCGTCATCTGGATAGACATAAAATGCCAACGCAATGATTATATAAGTTCCCAGACACATTGCTCCTTCGAGGTAATTACTCTTTCCATCTTGAATCAAATAATTGACGACCAAGACTGCCACGAAAAACACGACCGTCTCGAACATTTGAAAGTGCAACGTCATTGGTTTACCAAGTGCCCAGCCTAGTAAGACCAACGCAGGAGTGACAAACAGAGCGATTTGCATCGATGAACCTATGGCAACGGCGATAGCGAGGTCCATCTTGTCTTTATACGCTACTACGACTGCAGTGACGTGTTCTGCTGCATTACCTACGATAGGCAGAAGAATCAAACCGATAAACGTGCGTGAAATACCGGTTCTTTCAACTATAGATCCTATAGAACCTACGAGATAATCTGCACATATGGAGACTAGGATCGTGACAATGACTAGAACTGCAGTCGCCGCTATCGGAGACAGGATTTGTCCTTCTTCTTGATGTGAAGAGTCATCTTGGTTGGAGTCGGATGATTGGGATGATGATTGTTCTTCGTCGAATAGCTTGGCGTGAGTTTTGAGTTGAAAGACGAGATAGAGGACATATAGAATCAATAGAATTATAGCGGTGCCGTGAGATAGTATCAGGATGTTATCATCTGACTTTGCATCGGATTTGGAATTTGAAATAGCTGCGTATAAAGTCGCGGGTATGATTAATGATGCAGACGCTACAGCCATTAAAGATGACATTGTAGACGCGACTGTGGAGTTGAAAGTTTGTTCCGAATATCTGAATCCGCCTGCGATGAAGCAACATCCCAAGACGAGAAGGATGTTGGATAATATACTGCCCAGCATACTTGCTTGCACGATTCGAATCTGATTATCCCGAAGTGCGACAATAGAGACCTGACATCAAATATCAGATGCAAATTCATATTTCAATGATTGTTTCACTTACGATCAGTTCGACAGCATTTCCAAAGGTAGCATTCATCAATCCTCCCAAAGTCTGACCGAGTTTTACACTTATTTCCTCTGTAGCAAAACTCAACAGCGCAGCCAGAGGTATTATAGCCAAGAAATTTACAACAAACACGGCGATTGGATCCGCACCAATCATTCCTAATATTATACCTGCAGGTACGAATACAAGCAGCACGTTGACGTAATTACTGGCCAACACCTGCCATGTTTTGTGCAGTATAATTGCAGGCCAGCGCACGAATGACCGGTCGTCTTCCCATAGCGGTTCCTGTCCATTTCTTCCCGTGATTCGATCTACGATACCATGAGATTCACCAGCCGGATTTTGACTATTGATTAGAGGACTGCGCTCGGTGCTTGGAGAATTTCGGGCCGAGTTGGACGTAGGAGGTCGACCTTGACGATTGAAAAGAGAGCGGAAATTTACACTTGCTGATGCTGATACAACGGAAATTTTTTAGTTTATATTGGTGCTATAAAGACTGACAATGAATAGAAATCATAGACTTACGCATGATTGACCAGGATGCGAAGATGTATGTATGTTTCTTGAGGTGCGCAGGACAAGTAATTAATATTATGAACTGAAAGCTAGAAAAATGCCCAGACGCCAAGAGGCTTGCTAGAATTTCTCACCTCGTGTATTGAGGATATTTTATAAAGCGTAAGTTATCGATAACCAAAACAATGATACTAGATATCATCAGGTCGAGTAGCAATCTAGGTACAATGTCACTAAATTACGGATGTAGAGCGGACATTAATGCCAGAATAATGGCTGAGCGAGCGGGAAGTCATATCGCGATAAACGCGTCTACACGAAATTGACGATTCATTCGTTTCTCATGACATCATCTGGCAAATTCTGTTCTGTGGCTTCTATCTGGCTGTCTTGACTTGATGGGCTAATCATCTGGTAGTCGGGGAATGAAAAAGCAGGACTAGGTTGACACATATGCATAGCGATACAGATGAGCGTCCGACATCAGGACAGCTTATAAACAGTAATGATACTCAAAAACAACGTGTTGCAGACCGACAGTCTGACTTTGCGGTGATGCAGAATTCATTCTCGCATTCGCAAGTTCTCCACAGCGAGTTCCTACAGCCAATTTTCGATGACAGGTTTACAGTGCTTGTGTATCGCGGATCCATGGTTTTCTATTTTTCCGGATGCGGTAGTAGTACCCAAGTAAAATTTGTAACTCCAAAATTTTTATAATTTTAGGATTTCAAAGTTTCCCAGGATGATCGGAACTTTGTCACTAACAACCATTTATGGTATCAGATTTACTTCCTGATGTCGTTACTTACAGCCTATGACATGACACAAATATTGCTATATCGAAAATTGGATATACTGACATAAAAAATACCGGTCCTGAATTTGATGAAAAATTACCCCTCCAAATTAAGGCAAAATAGAAGAACCATATCTGACGTAATACAGCTGAAGGATTAGACACGCTAACCTCATTTGAGAGCGGTGGGTTAATCATGACTCGGTCCGTGTCAAGTTGAATGGACTGTTGATTATTGTTATTATTCGTACCGAGAAAAAAAATATTTATTGTGTTTTATGTTCTTATTTCTGATTATCAATTCTTTTTTTTGTACATTTGTTTCCTTCTACATTCGCTTGACAATCGTTATAGATTTCCAACTTCCAGTATGCCAGAGAAATCAATACAAGAGGCTTTAAAGGCTATCGAGCCTCGACTTGACGCGATACGGAAAAAATCAGGGATTCCTGGTTCGGCAATTGGAGTCGTTCACAAGGGAGAGGTCGTGTACAAGTACTGTCTTGGTCAAAGAGATGTAGAGCAGAATCTACCCGTCGAAGCCGACACAATCTTTTCTCTCAACTCACTCACAAAAGCTCTCACCGTTGCGGCTTTTGCCAGTCTTGTAGAAGAAGGAAAGGCAGATTGGGACGAAGCTATCAAAAAGACTCTTCCTGACTTTGCTGAAGGACGTGACGATCTTGAACAAGCAATGACGGCAGTCGATCTAATGTCTATGAGATCATCACATTCTACAATCTACTCTCTGGCATGTCAAAGCCGATTTTTACTCGAGAAAGATCAAACGGTCGAATTCTGGAACCGAAGTGATCGAGTTGGAAATCCTCGCAGTTCATTTATCTACAACAATACCGCTTATGGAATTATATGTATATTGGTCGAGAAGATTTCCGGACAACCTTTTCATAAATTTTTACAAGAAAGATTCTTCGATCCTTTGGGTCTAAAAAATACTCGTGTTTGGGATGGGAAAAGAACTTCGAATCAAGCGGTTCCACACGGAATTCTGGATGATATGAGACCATTCAAGATAGATGATCTACCGACATACCATGACGGATTCGAAGAGGGAGCAAATGGAGTGATTAGTAGTATAGATGATATGCTCAAGTTATATTCAACCTTCTTGGCTGCATTCAAGGCTCAACTAAAGGACAATTCAACTTCTACAGACGGCAATCCTTTCAAACAATGTAACAAGATCTTCCAAGCTCATAATCTTTTGGTTCCAGAACAGACTTCGGCGGATTTGCTTCGAAATGGTGTTCAAGCATATTGTTGCGGTTGGACTTGTGCACAATTACCTTGTTCTTTGAGTGGAATGTTAATTAATTTATCGTATATGGGAGATGAAAACATGCCTATAATCCTTGAAGATGGCCCATCCCATATGGTTTATTATCATTACGGGTTATGGTTTGGAAGTATGAGTTCGATATATTTAATCCCAGATACGGAAACAATCATTATCGGTCTCGGTAACGCCGCTGGTTTTTGCGACCCTTTAGATTTATCTGCACAAATCATTCTCGAAGCGATATTTGACGCTCCGAAACCGAACGATTACGAAAGAATTGCCGACATAATTGTCAAGAGACGTCTGGACGATTACCCCGCACGCAGACGTCAGTTAGACGAGAGTAAGGAAAATGATGCTCCACCATCATGGAACTTGGAAGAATACGTCGGTCTATTTAGATGTACTCATTTTGATTTTAGAATTGAGATCAGTAAAAATGACAACGGTCTGACTTTATGTTTTCAGCAAATCCCGGAGGAAACTTATCCTTTGGCACATTACTATGAAGACAAATTCGAATGGTTGATGAGTCATAATGAAGCTGCGAGAAGAAACAGACCTGAGTGGTTTCAGTTTGGTTCATTTTATGTTATTCACTATGAAGGCAAGAATAGATTTAAATGGACTGCTGGAGAGGGTGAAACTGGAGAATATATATTTGAACGTGCTACGGATTCGAAATGATTGTGTATATAAATATAAAAGTATGTTTGCATACATGACTCAGGGTTAACAGAGTATATAGAGTATATAGATACGTCATTCAAACATAATAGATGTATATAGATAGACAATTCAAGATGATAAATGTATATAACAAGATAGATATAGAAGATAAACTTTCTGGTCGACTTTCATTTTTCTTCATCGATCAGCTATACCAGTAGTGATTGTGTCATCTCCCGTATTTCCTCGTAACAAATTCGTTCTTCTACCACCACCAATACTACCCTCGTGAATCATCTCGTATATCCTCGCTTTCTGAGCATCTCTCGCCGTTCTCAACGACATATAAGTCCATTGAAGACCACTTATCTGCTCCTGCACACTCAACGAACTCGTCCCATTCCTTCTCACCAACGGACTGACTAGCTTCTTCCTCAACATTTCCAAATTAGATCTCAACTGTAGCAATCTACTATTATGATCCGAGAGGACAAGTTTATTCTGAACCGTCCTTCCTCTCAAACTAGATAACAACTCTTTATTCTTTTCGAATTTCCGCAACGTCATGGCGTTGGCGCCCATGATTCTCGACCACAAGGACGCCAGGACTTCACTCTCTTCCCGTTCCTGCGCGTCGGTTTCGCGCACGACGGTCCGTTGGAGATTCTTGAACTGGCGATCTATAGCTTCAAAGTGCGCAAAGAGACTGATCGAGGCGGTCAGCTCGTTGTTTATACTTTCTTCCAAGACTCCTAGAAACTCCATGAATGTTCGTTGGAGCGTGTCTCTGGTTATTTGTGGGGATGTGGGACCGAAGAGATCCCGCACGAGCTTTCCTACGGCGGTTTGAGAACCTGTCCATGGGTTTTCCAACAGGCCGATTTTACTAAACGCGAGGTGGAGATTGGAGAACAACCTCGACGATTTCGACTCTGGTAGGGTGCTGATTTTGTTGAGTTCTCGTTGGGCCCATTCCATGACTATCAATATCCCGTCTACGTCACCGTCGACATTTGCAAAGAAACGAGTCAGTTCCAGAGCAAGACTTTTTAAAGAATCGGACAGATCATCTAATTCTTTGACAATGATAGGACCAGAAGTAAGATTCGTCGACCGGACAGATTCACCGAGATCCCAAACTGCTACGCCTGTTTCTCCTAACTCTACGACTTGAGAATGCCCATTTTCGCTATAATGCATCAACGGCTCGAATGATTTTGCCAGCCCTGCGACTCGGACCAAATCAGGTACGGGTCCGGGTGATGGTTGTTGAAAAAGAAACCTCGATATTAAGATAGCCATCATTGCACTCGCCAGCGAGAATAATAATGATGATCGAGATTTGGTTGCACGTTTATAACCTGATTTGATTGACGATATTGCATCTTCTATTGGTGCTGTCCTTTGTTGTACATCTGCACGCATGGAGAAACGTATATCTATAATAATCAATGAGTAACAGTGACAATAAACAAATATTGATCAACTTGCAATTGTTTTGTCGCACATGATGGATCTCTGGAGACTCTGTACATCGTGTTCGACATGATATTGAAGGCGGGGATATGATTACAGCTGGTCGCATCGGAGATTCACTCCTTCGTTGAGGACTCAAACTTCGACTTATACTTCGTCCTTTGGTAGGACTTCCAGGTAGAGGTATTTCTGCTGCATCGTCTATATCTTGCATGTCATTGTCTTCCTCAAAATCACCTTTGTTCCGCACCGGTGAATTTGTTCGCGAATGTACAGGAGATGACGTTCCGGTCTGTTGCTTGAACCACCCACTACCTGCTTTCCGCCATGCCGGAGGTGACCAAGAGTTTTGTAGACTGTCGACTGACATGTCTGTGTATATCGACTCGATGGGTGTTTTTGACGGTTTCAATTGTAGTCTTGACGGACTCCTCGACACACTAGCCGTGTAGGATGTAGATTCAAAATCCTCCATGGAAGCTGCTACGAGTGACGAGTTTTGCCAGGATTGGCACAATTCTGTTGTACTCATTACAAGTCGAGGATTATATCTTTCCGAATAATATCTGCAGAGCGGCCGTGAATATAATTTTTTGGGGTCGTGAATGCGTTTCTTTTCACAAATGTCTGTCGTAAATCGTGAAGTAATTGTTTCGTGTGCGATTACTCTTACATTGACTAATGAACAATGACTATTGGGATGTCTGAGCTTGATCAGATAATTAAACTGTTCGATATCGAATTCGTAATTGAAGCTTGATATAGATATAATCTACCAATCGTCGTTCAAAGTCGAGTGTCCCGTTACGAAACGACCGATCCGATGTCCAAGAAACAACCAAGCGGTAACAAAATGTTTCAGAACCTCAAAGAAACGATATAATCATGTTCATAACTATGGTCCACAGATCTATCCCCACGATGTCATGAAGAAAAATGGCTGGGTAGATGTGGAGAAGTGGGGTCAAAATGCAGGGTCTTGATACTATAAGCGCGTTTGAGTTTAATCAGCACGCGTCTGAGTATAGAACGTGATTTTCACGGCTTAATTATATTATATTAACGATAACAATGCTATTTTGATGAAGTTGATATGCGACATTGTTTAGTAAACTATTGGCGACAAGCATCCAAAGAGTAATTGTACCAATCTCGGTCAAAACTTAGCTCATGACATGCTATATACTCCATTATAATCTCGCTATTACAGCTCAGACTCAACAAAAAATGAATGAGAACTCCTCCAGCAATATTCTGATATCTTGATCGAATAGAAATATGATTACAGTGATATCGATGTATGACCTATGATATATAAGGCTGTAATGGAATTGATATGTGGCTCGTAAATCTAAATGTGGCTCAGTGAAAGCATACGCAAGCATGCCAAGCTTTGACAAGCTTTTTCTTCCGATCCTGTTTTGCAGACACAATCTATTTGCCCCGCTTTTGCTTACGTAGAGATAGTCAAAATGGCGGTTTTTTGTGATCCATTTTTTTCTACGTCACTGATCAATTTCCATTCATCAATTCGAGTATTATTACAAGTCATTCTTGATTTTTGAAGTCTCCCAACAATCAAGTCAACATGTCGGCGCAAGGATATTACGGTCAGCCTCAGTATGGAATCGTTTGCCCAGACGGAAAATAGTTCACTGACTTATGAAACAGACAATACCCACAACAAGTTTATCAACAACCATACCCACCACAACAAGGATATGCGCCTCAAGGATATCCGCCTCAAAATGTATGCATTGCCATTATTATCAACAGTAATATAGTGACAGACTGACGCCTTGTTGTAGATGCATTATCAACAACAACAACCGATAATTGTAAAACAGAAGAAAGATCGTGGCTGCCTCGGTAGCTGCTTTGCCGTTCTATGTTGTTGTTTCCTCTGTGAGGAATCATGTGACTGCTGTGTAGATTGTTTGGAATGTGGAGATGATTGCTGCTAAGTGGTGACTGAAGTCGATTAGGACAAGCAGATGTCTCGACACGATGAATGTCTCACGTTAGTGTTCCAGTACAAATGAATTTGGTAGTTGATGGGAAATATACAGTTCGTTTGGTAGTGGATTGGAGAGATTCATTTCATCTGCTAGCTGGAAGGAGAGACGTAATGGCGTCGACTGTTCTATTACCATTCCTTTTGGTTTTCCATTATTCTTGTAACTGCTTTTGGTTAATCAATCAATAGACAAAGATATAAATAGTTATCGTAATTACTGTAAAATAATACACTAATCCAATTCCCTTTTATTGTCAAGGTCAATGACTGGTATATAAATTCTACATACATTATCGTCAAGTACTACCCTTGCCCAAAAACAGTCCCACCTCCCTCTCAAACTTATCCACCCTGATCGGCATTTCTAAATTATAGAATGGATTCGCCATGACGTGAACCGCATATAATTCGTAACATTTCTTCGCTATTCCTTCTACGTTGATCTGTTCAGGACTAGTGAACAACAAGAACTTTGTTCCCGTTGGCGTTTCAAAGACTGTCAGTCTGATATGACTTGACTCCAGACTCGTTATACCCGAAGCTCTGGCTTTTCTCTGCGGTCCAATTACTGGATTGTTATTATTGTTCGAAGCAGCGGTGTTATTCGACAATTGTCCTCCAACGCCACCACCACCCGCTCCGGTGCCGAATTGTGAGGAAAGCAAGTTTGTTGAAGACTGGTTAGTAGTGTCGCCGAATATGTGAGGTGCTGCGGACGCTACGGTCGGGTTTAATGCATCGGGAGGACATAGTTGGCGGGATATGGCATGGACTCCGTGGAATGTACCGGCGAGGATCAAGTAGTCGTTCGAAGAGAGCTTTTCGAGCCCGCTTGAGAAGTTGCGGGTGTAGATTAATCCGCCGGCTTTGTTTATTATGAGAAGAGAGAGGATTGTCCTGTCAGTTGATTCGAGTCAGTATATGTAAAATAATAGCAAACATGAAGTGGGAGTCATCACATGTTACTACGTAATTCGTAGTTCTATTGTATGACAGAATAGCCAGAGCATTGTGTTACTACTCTATCAAGACTATGCATACATTTATTGGTGGATTTGCTGTTGTGTATAGATTGTTTTCTGACCTTCGTCACGCTATGAGTTTCACAAATATTAATGCGGGGACTAGCACAACATTTCACTTTCACTTCAACACTTTCAAATCATCATTAGCACGATCAAAATCCGAGTATAAGCAGTTTCTCATTTGAATTTCTTGTCTTTTATGACAACGCTGTTCTGAACAGATCTCGAATTGGCCAGACTCTTGAACAGCTTATAGCATATCCAAAGAAATCCGAACAGAACCGCAATACAGGTTCCTGTTTCTACATAATCAACCCGACTTATATCCAATATTGGCACATCGATTGGTACCATATATGACTTCATAGAGTCATTCAAAGTCAATCTGGACGATGGTGGCTCTGGACGTAGATGCCAAAAGATTGTATCTCGACTAAATAACGTATCATATCCAAGATGTTGACGATCGAATGGGTTAATACTCAATTTCGCTCCATTCAAAGAAGAACATGCCCGAAATACTGCTGGATACGGTATATAGGTCTGCCCGATACTTTCCGTGATATTATCCGACCGACCATAACCAGGGGGAAGGTATCGAAGGTGCAACGGAATGCTAATCGTCCATTCGTGCGATAAATTCACTGTAGTAGTTGAGTCGTCCATTGTGTTCGGTGGACTGACAATTTGAAACAGCGCTGATGAACCCCATTGCTTTCTTGTCCACAATGGAGCTTCTAGATCTGTATCTCCACTTATATTCACAAGTGATACTAGGTTTTGTGATTTTAGAAATAGTTCATCCGAAAACTGATGGCGATCTATAAACACTGTAGGAGGTAGCGTAAAATAAGCATACAAATTACATTCATCGGATGGAGCATCTGGTCGCATATCTTTGATGTCTATCTGCAAAGTCGGATGCAAGCCACTGGGGTGGCGTGCACGTAGAGCAAAGTAACCGCTATTTCTATCATTGTGACTTGTAGAATAGTCATGATGTCGCGAAAAGAATTCAAATCGAGTAGGTTCTTTTTACACATTAGCTCATAAAATTCATCGGAATCTGATAGTAGCATACTTGGCCTATCGTCTTGTCCAAGAACTGTGAGCCACCCTCCCAAGCCAATCTTTTCTGTATCAGAGTTCTCCTCTCTTGCCAAGATGCCTACTTCGACTCGATGATCGACTGACACTTTTCGTACTACATCTTTCCTAGATTGCAGGGGCCATGTAGCAGTGATCAATACTTCATTGGCATTTGAACTATAGTCTAACGTTAATGCAGAGATCGTGTCAATATCTTCAAGTCTTTCACTACAAAATTGAGACTTGGTAGTACAGAAACTCCCTTTCACGAGTTCGATTATATCCACCAATCTTGGTTCTATGTGGTTTGTATAATAATGCAATCGACCATTGGTAACATCAGTCTCTGTGAAAGTCTTTCACTCGATTAGCTTGATGACACGTCCCATTACAGCTTCATCTATTTACCTTGTTTTCTGTACAGTCAATGTTAATTTTAAATGCTTCTGCGAATAGTTCACAAGATTTTCTACGTAAAGCATCAGTCCAAGTTTCTTGACAATCAAATTTGTCAACTACCTAATTTGACCCTTTATTCGTGGACTGACAAATGCGTGAAATCCAGGAGTGGTCCTGGAGTAAAACGGAGCTATCCTCTCATGACCCTTGTAATTGTCCCATCTAAGATGTAAATCATGGAGATTTCTAAGTGCTTCGGATAGCTTCACCAATCAGGATATGTATATTAATAATATCATCGATAGTATATTCACCTTTTTGTCCAGTTCCGTCAAATCAATGCTCAGTCGCCATTCTTTTACAGCATTGATGTCCGGTAGACTCAAGGAATCTTTCGTGACCTTGATATCATCTGGGTTCAATTGCTCATCTCCTGACGGTAATGCATAGGTTATCCGTTCTTTCATGGCTTTCTATGATGTTGTTAAAGAGCTCGATCACCGAAGCAGAAAAAAACAGATGACGTAACTTGCACAATGTTTAGCATGTGAATATAATTTGGCCTTTATCCCGACTTCTTATTCCCACACTTCATATTGTAATTAAAATGGGTTATGGAAGCAAGCCCAAAGATGCTATTCTATTATCTCAAGTTCGTACATTGACTCTGTACGCACAAAAAAGTACGTCCAATCGCCGAGTTCCTGCTATTCCTCAACTTCGCTGTATTGGTGGAAATGCGCAGTGTCGTTATACTCCAGATGTCATGCGATGTCGGAACGTAGGCACGGATTATGGTGATGAAGATGTTCAATGGACTTGTGAAGCAGAATTACCTGCAGAATACAAATTAGGCGCTACAAATGTAATTTGTGAGGGGTATGATTCTGCTGATGATCCGTTTGTGTTAAAGGGAAGCTGTGGTGTTGAATATAGACTTATGCTGTCCGAAATTGGTGAAAGCAGATTTGTGGGAAGTGACAGCTCATATGGTCATACTAAGACATCGTATAGCACTATACTAGCTTATATATGTGAGTTATTGTTAATAGAGTATAGTGATGCAAAGGCTGATCATAACTTTATGGCAGTCGTTATTGGTGTGATACTGACCATGTTCTGGAACGCATGTACACGAAATGGCGCGAGGCGTGGAAACCAAGGTGGAACTAATGGAGGATATGGAGGTGACAATGACAATGGTATTCGTAGAGATTCATTATTCGTATATACATATGCTAATTCAGGCATAGATGACCATGACAATCCACCACCATATAATAGTCAGGATCCATTCGCTAAATCCACTAGTACAAACCCTTGGTTGACAGGCGCTGCCGGAGCTGCTGCAGGATATGCGGCAGGTCGATACGCCTCCGGTCGAAGTGGACGAAACCAGGAAGCTAGTGAGGAAACCAGATATTCCAACGGAGCAACTTCATCGTCTTCAGATTCTACACATACAAGTACAGGCTTTGGAGGCACAAGTAGACGTTGATTATATCATCTCAGTTCCTTTGCCGGAAATAACCTACCAAGGGTCAGTCCATATTCCACATGCCTAGTACATATGGCATACCTTGGAAGTCCATAACCTTTGGCTATAACTGTCTGCAAGTCGACGTTTTCGGAAGATGGAGAAGATTTGATCTGCAGTAGAATGGCAGTACCAGATCTAACACAGGATCAACGACCGATGCTTGATTCTCAATTGGAGGACTTACACTGGTGGATCAAATGTTATGGCTACTTTACTTTGACCAGCATTGATAGAGAATGGCACATGTGTAAACTTACTCATATCGACCTTTCTCTTGGACTTCTCCTCTCGTGAATCCGTAAGGCTATTCAATTCAATGGCTTGTCGCGGTGTTATCGAAGCATTTCGAATTACTCTTCTTGTTCGATGAAGATTATGATATCGAGCATGCCATGAATACATGTTATTGTCATCAGAGTCATCTTCGTCATCATTCTCCATGATTTCACGTCTTTCTCTATCGGCTAAAACAGCAGGGGCGCTGGGATCTTCCGGCCATTCAATTTCATCATCAAAATCATATGATAAATTCAATCCATTCGATAATTGTTGTTCTTCTAGACTTGATGTAGTCATCCGGGTCCGAATACCACGTGCTGGAAGTAATGGTGGTAATGCAGGCCAATCACTATCATTTGACCATATCCGGCCATATCTTCTACTTGTACGATTAGCTGATGGCAGAGGAGGACGTGGTAGACGTAATGAGGCTAGACTAGGTTGCGGCTCAGATAGATCCTCCCTTTGACGTATTACTGCCATAATTCCATCAGACCAAGCAACCTGTTGCTCTTCTTCTGTCATACTCTCAACCAACGATTTTAGATGATCCTCGTACGTTTTATCGTTGTCAGCTTCTGACTCATCCGCTACAACTTCCAAATCTTCAAAAGACATTCCAACATATACATGTCCTTTTCGAACTCTAACATCAAGATGAATCAGTACTATTTTGTTAATAAAAGGTTGTTATAAAAAGCTACACACCGTGCTGTGAAGCCTCGACGTGGACCGATCAAATGCAACTTTTCAAGGCAAAATGCACTATCATCGTGATGTCGTAATATGATATTACAAAAGGGCTCTTTGGAACTGTAAACACTCTGATCATGCTTAAGTATATTTTGAGGTCCATAATCATTCGTTCCACCTTCATCATGGACGCCGCCGTCACATTTATGTAGTTTTAATTTTAACCGACCCGGTTCAATCTGTCCGTATCTACCATATCTGAAAGATGAAGTTTCATTCGTAGAATTATCCAACTTTCTTCTTTTAGCACTTCTCGGTTTATCTTCATCATCTTGATTGGTCATGGTTGTGTTTATCGTTTCATGTTCATACGTGGGGGATAAGCGATCTCTTGGTCTTATCAATCTTCGCCTCCTTGCAGATGATAGATCGCCTGAAGCCATGCTTGTTCGGTTCTCAAATTCAGAGAGTATAGTCCGATTTTCTTGAATCATTCTTCGAACATCATGAATTATATCTACACCATCACTCGCGGGAGGATCGTCGAAGGCATCTGGCTTCGTCATCGTTAGCCAGGAGTCATAGCATAGTGTGATGCTCTCACTATTATTGAAGCTATGTTCCGTGTGTCACTCATAGTAGATAGAGGTGTAGAGATGGATTGAATCACATGTACTGGATGACGTGAGAAACACCATGTGATGGAGAAGACAATAGAGTTATGCCTCAACGGTCCGACCCGATAGAGTCGAGCTTAATTGTTTCAAGATTACATCATGGTTCACGTTCACCAACTTCACGACTGACTTGTTAATTATTTTTGATAGTGTCGCGCTCATTTTCACAATTCTGGTTTAATTATACTATGTTCTTTACTTTGCAAATTGACCAGAGAAATTAATTGAATTAATAATCCACTATCTACTAACATCATCATATCCATTAATGGACTCCGTTCAAGTGAATGAAAGTTCACCTGAACACAATCACAATAATGGAATTACGGCCGATGAGATTGCATTATACGATAGACAAATTCGTGTCTGGGGTCTAGAAGCTCAAAACCGTATTCGATCTGCTAATGTATTACTCGTCGGTCTAAAAGCTCTTGGAACTGAGATAGCCAAAAATTTAATTCTGAATGGAATTGGCTCAATTACCATTGTCGATCATGAAACTGTCACAGAAGACGATCTAGGAGCTCAATACTTCCTTCGTGACTCTGATGTAGGCTCGAATCGAGTACGAGCAGCACTACCAAGATTACAAGAATTGAATCCGCGTGTCAAGGTCATTGCAGATATCGAAAATATCACCACGAAATCACCAGACTTTTACCAAAACTTCGGCATCATTATCGCTACTGACTTGTCATTCCATATCTTATCAGATATAAATGATGCGACTCGAAAAGTAGAACGACCGTTTTATGCATCTAGTTCTCATGGTTTTTATGGTTTCATTTTTGCGGATTTAATAGACCACGAATATCTTATCGAACGTGAGCAATTTGGCAAATCTACTCTAATCGCGTCAGAGACACCTACGCGATCAGTGATTAATGTAACGAAAAGAACGGAGAATGGTAAACATATCGAATTAATCACGAAACGTGAAAAATATGTGTCATTACAGGTCGCAAATAATTCACCTCTACCGGAAGATTTACTACAGAATAGACGTCGTCTGAAGGGTATTACACCCTTATTACCCGCTTTCAGGGCTCTGTGGAAGGTTGAAGGTCCTACCGGCAGACTCCCTACTCACTCTCGTGAAGATTTAATTGCTTTTACAACTCTTGCAACTGAAAGTCGAGAAGAGCTACAGTTACCAAATGATACATTAAAGGCTGAATTTTTAAGGAGTTTCTTGCAGAATGTTGGAAGTGAAATAAGTCCAACGGCAGCTTTCATTGGTGGTAAAATATCCGAGGATGTTATAAATGTTCTTGGTAAACGACAACAACCGATTCAAAACATGGTTTTTTTCGACGGGGATACCTTTCAATCATCGATCTATTCATTCTGTCCGAAAGCAACAAATAATGAACCTTCTGAAACACATTATACTGCCGTGGAGATTGATTGATATCAAAAATTTATTCATAGATTATATGTACAATAGAAATAAAAAGTAAATAATTTGTAATTAGACAGTCCCTGCAATGCTCAAATCTCGTATCTCTTGTAGTGTTTGCTCGACTCGGTTATCTAATTGTCCTTGCGCGTATAGATCTCTGGTATCTGCATCCAGATATTGTTGTACTTGAGCCATTCTACTATACGCTTCTGCACAAAATCGTAATTGTATCTTGACCAATGCTTCGAATGTTGGATCTAAATAAGGTACACGTAGTTCAATCAATTGTGGTATTTCTGCAGCCAACACATCGTTGATTTTTCCGTATTCCCCCTTTGCTAATTCAAATTCCTTCTGAGCGGCTGGTAATTTCGAAGCATCCTTATCAGGCTTTTCTGTCAACTTTCTAACTGCATTCTGTAATCTATCATGATCTAATAGCTTTGCATTTCTCTTCTTTATACCTATATTTAATTTATTAATCTATTATCCATTATGTCTGGAAATCACAACTCACATTCATCAATATCACCAAAATATGCACAAAATCTATTAATAGGATCCAGGACGGTTTGTCGATAAGGTCCGTCCAGAGCTTTTATCGTTTCTGCATCTAAATCTTCCACGGCTTGTTTATAACTCCTACTCACCCCGTCTTTCGCTCCAGCGTCTCCGTAGAAAGCATCGATCGTCTCGGCGATTCGCATTTGAGAAGCAGTCATCCCTCGCAAAGAGTCTAGATATCCTTTTGCTTCTTTCTGTAGTCGCGTGGCTGCGTTTTGTAGTACTCTATATCGTCGTTCTTCGAGTTCAAAGTCGCGGTCGATTGTCTTTTCAATGTGTCCGGTTTTTATCAGTGCGTTGGTCGTCACGCGGCTGACGATTTTTGTGAAGCCGTTCCATGACATTTTTTTGATCAGATCTTAAAAAGGAATATGGAATGAGAACGTGCTAAGATTGGTGAGTATACGATGAATGTGATGATGATTTGACAGATGTCGAATGAGGGTGATGGAAAGTCTATCTACTGCGCCCCACAAATTCGAGAACTCGTGGGGAATGTTCAGAAACCCCTCACTGACAGTGGTGCAGAGTAATTGAGACTAAAGTACAGACGATGCAGGTGAGAGGTTGTGTGTACTTGATCATATAATAAATACAGATAGCAGTTGATCCCAGTGCTTTTGTTCAGAGATTTTTTGTTCACAATTACAAACACTATAGAAATGTTTATTGGTGGACTTTGGATTTAACAAAATATTTATCGATCTATAAAAATATAGATCTCAGCCCTATTTGTTTCTTGTCAATGCTGTAATAGTAACGTTGATTATATAACGACGCAACATGACATTGTGGATATGTTTGCCACGGTGATTAAAAATGCACGGTCTTGTTCAATTGATCGAATCCACATTGTCGGTGATAAATGACAGTGCTCTCTCGCCGAAATCCGATCGGTGGGCATCGATTATCGGGATTGTCGTAGCGATATGCGGCAATGTCTTGATATCATTCGCACTCAACATACAACGTTATGCACATATTCGATTAAACGACGCCAGAAATGAAGATGCTTTGGAAGAGCAGGATGGAGAGCACACGGGCGATAATGCACTTCACTCTGAAGATCTAGGAAATGGAGAAAGAAGACCGCTGATAGGCAGGCGTAAGAGCGAGGAAGAGCAAGTTCACGATAGTACTACATCAGACACTAGCTACATCTCTTCTCCATGGTGGTTACTTGGAGTATTACTCATGTTTCTGGGCGAGGGAGGAAACTTCATAGCCTATGGTTTTGCGCCTGCTTCCATCATATCTCCTCTTGGAGTTGTTGCTTTAGTCTCGAACTGTCTGCTTGCGCCATGGTTTCTACATGAAAGATTCAGATGGAGAGATGGTGTTGGAGTACTTATTGCAATTGTTGGCTGTGTCACCGTCGTACTCAGTGCTAACTCGAGTAATCCGAAATTAAATGCAGATAAGATTTGGAAACTTGCTACAACTTGGGAATTTGAGACATATGTAGCCATTACGCTAACTCTTATCGTTATCATAACCTATGTCGCGGGTAAATATGGTGAACGAACGGTCTTACTTGATCTGGGACTTCTCGGATTATATGGTATGTCAAAAGATAATGTAGTTGAATTATATGCTGACGATGATATATCATAGGCGCGTATACAGCCTTATCAATCAAAGGAATATCTTCATTACTGTCAAATAGTCTATGGAAGATCATCACTTTTCCAATCACTTACGCTTTGGTTGCGATCATGGCGCTTTCAGCTATAATGCAACTCAAGTACTTGAATCGAGCATTACAAAAGTTTGAAGCGACTCAAGTGATACCCACCCAATTTGTAATGTTCACAATCTCGGTCATCATCGGCAGCGCAGTATTATATCGAGACTTTGAAAGACTCACCAGAAAGCAATTGTTGATATTCTTTATCGGCTGTGCGTTGACTTTCTTTGGTGTATACTGTGTAACAGCCGGTAGAAAAGAAGGTGACACTGAAGAGTATGTCGACCATGAGGCTGAAAGTGGTCTTACAACTGAGTCAACTACCGCTGGACTCGCTCTGACCATGGGAAACCTTGACGAAGATCAAGACGCTAACGGACCAATGAATAGACCTCCTTGGCGCACAGCCATATCGGAACAGTTATTACCACAAGTTATTTCAAATCCTAGAAAGCAAATTACGAGCGGACGGAGCGTTTCATACCAGCCGGCTCCGAGCTTGCGTAGTGTTGGCAGTCAAAATTACTCAACTTTGCCATCGCGTGCAGGATCATCGATTTCTCCACATGCTCGGTCTTTTTCTCGTCTCTTGAGTCATCCTGGACCATTGACCACACTAAGTAGTTCTTTGAGCGGTATAGTTGCAGATGAACTTCGAAAGGGTATAAATTTTGATCCGCAAAAGAGAAGAATTAGTTTTAGGAGTAGAAAAAGTCAGCAGTTCGTCAGACCGTCCACCTCTACTCATGCAGACTCGCATGTCGGTAGCCTCACTTCAAATATGCATTCACGAACTGTAAGTCAACAGTTGCAAGTCGTACCAGAAAGATGATGGGAAATAAATAAGCGATAACGTTAGCTAGATTGATGGTTAGCAGCATATGCTTCTTGTGACTCTTTTTACGTCCAGACAAGGATCAGCATAGAGTCTCTCGCGGTCGCACATATCTGACCATGGCCGGAAACGTACAGAACCCCACCTATGCCCACTGCCATGCAATATGAAGTCACGTATGCGTAGAGTGGTCTCGCCGCTTCAACTGCTGAACCCTTTGGAAACATAATCACCTGCTGCGTTTCTGAGAAGAATCTCTGCAACTATATAATAGATTATGCCAAGGGATACTGATTACATGGATAGAATTAGGGGAGTGTCCCTTTGTTTGTGGAAAGGGTTTGAATGAAACAGACTCAGCCAGCAGATTATGCAGGAAATGTTACTGCGATCAAGAAGAATCATTCCTGAGAATGAATGTCAAATCAGCTCAAGCTATCCTTGCGACCGGACACGATCTCGTTGTACAGGCAGCCTCCTGGGCATCATGCGCGATCATGAGGACGTCAACATTCATCGGGAAGCCATAACATTTTAAAAAATCTCATATCAGTGGCAGATCTTGTTCAGAGACATGAGTATAAAAAACTCCACTTTGTAGCAGAAGAATGTAGATTAGAAATGCTTCGAAATAATGAAGATTTGGTAACAGTCTCATTAATCTATTAATTTTCTTCCTATAACATACATGAAACGAACTCGCTTGTAGACGACTTACGTATATCACGGAGGCATTCCCACTTGCCTCACAATTACCCTACTGTCTTCGAGATGATTCAGCAAGCGAGTACGTGATAAGGCAATGTGTGTTGTGTAATGTTTGGTGAACAAAATTTGACTTTGCGTGATCCGATCTGAAGCCCAGATCTCAAATGCAGGTTGTCAAACTCTAATTTCTAATGACCTTGCTGTGATTGGCCACAACTTGAACATTAAAAGTGCCACTTCGACAACCACGTAATATCTCTTGACCAAAAGGGCGTAGGATCTGATTCAGATCGCAATCAAAATGACTTGTATAGGGCTACGATCAGCCCGTACAGTATCCAGGGTCGGACACCAACAAATTCGAGCATTCTCACGCACATCCCCTGTAGCTAGAATTATATCGAATCAACCCTTACGAGCAAAAGAAGCATCGCCTTTTATTTCGAACAAATACCCTGTAATCGATCACGAGTACGATGCAATCGTTGTTGGTGCTGGTGGTGCTGGTCTTCGAGCTGCCCTAGGTCTTGCCGAAGCTGGTTTCAACACCGCCTGTATTTCCAAACTATTCCCTACCAGAAGTCATACAGTCGCCGCACAAGGAGGTATTAATGCTGCGTTGGGGAATATGCATGAAGATGATTGGCGTTGGCACATGTATGATACGACAAAGGGTGCAGACTTTCTGGGAGATCAGGATGCGATACATTACATGTGTAGAGAAGCTCCAGCAGCAGTCTATGAATTAGAGAATTACGGCTGTCCGTTTTCACGAACCGAGGATGGAAAAATGTATGTGGTATGAGTCAAGCATTTGTTAATCACTTGGCTGACGGAACTTGCAGATATCAAAGAGCATTCGGTGGTCAAAGCAAGAATTACGGGAAAGGAGGACAAGCATATCGATGCGCCGCTGTTGCCGACCGAACCGGTCACAGTCTTTTACACACGATTTACGGTCAATCTCTCCGCCACGACGTCAACTTTTTCATTGAATACTTTGCAACAGATTTGATAATGGAAGACGGTCAATGCAAAGGTGTTATAGCTTACAATCAAGAGGATGGAACAATTCACCGATTCCACGCTACGAATACTTGTCTTGCCACTGGAGGTTTCGGACGTGCATGGTTTTCTGCGACGAGTGCCCACACGTGTACCGGGGATGGTAATGCTATGGTCGCTCGTGCTGGATTACCCAATCAAGATATGGAATTTGTTCAATTCCACCCTACCGGAATATACGGTAAGTCGTGCAAACAATGATCCAAGGGATGTATGACTAAAAATATACTAGGAGCTGGGTGTCTAATTACCGAAGGTGCACGAGGTGAGGGTGGTTATTTACTTAACGCTGAAGGTGAACGATTTATGGAAAGATATGCACCAAGCGCGAAAGATTTGGCATCTCGGGATGTCGTCAGTCGTGCTATGACAATTGAAATCCGAGAAGGCCGTGGCTGCGGTCCAAATAAAGATCACATCCATCTTCAACTCAGTCATTTGCCAAAGGACGTTCTTCATGAACGATTACCAGGTATTTCAGAAACCGCAAGTATTTTTGCTGGGGTTGATGTTACGTAAGTCTCGAATCTATGTTTGATTAGACAACATTATCTCTTCCTCCATTTGATAAAAACAATACTGACTTTCAATAAATCTAGTCGACAAAACGTGCCTGTTCTACCTACACTACATTATAGTATGCGTTCCCACGCCCTCGATTCAGTAAATCAAAGGCTAATACTTTATCTCAGATATGAGCGGCATACCGACAAAGTACACTGGTCAAGTTGTGACCATCGATGAAAATGGAAAGGATACGGTGGTACCTGGTCTGTACTCTTGTGGAGAAGCAGCATGCGTATCGGTACATGGTGCCAACCGACTCGGTGCCAATTCCCTTCTCGATCTGGTTGTATTCGGAAGAGCTGTTGCCCATAATATTCGCGATAACTTCACCCCTGGTCAAAAGACTTCTCCATTGGCCGCAGATGCTGGAGCCGACTCTATCAGCACAATTGATTCGGTGAGAACATCGGATGGCCCGAAGAGTACCAGTGAAGTTCGTCTCAAGATGCAAAAGGCTATGCAGGCTGATTTTGGTGTATTCCGTACTCAAGAATCTTTGGACGAAGGATTGGCCAAGTACGTGGTCCACCCAAGTTATAGAGACAATGCTGATATCTTGCTAGATTGAAAGAAGTCGACGCAGAATTCTCACAGATTGGAATCAAAGACCGAAGTATGATCTGGAATTCTGACCTTGTCGAAACTCTAGAACTCCGAAATCTGCTCACTTGCGCCCGTCAAACTGCTGTTGCGGCCTCGAATCGTCAAGAATCTAGAGGAAGTCACGCTAGAGATGATATGAAGGAGAGGGACGATGAGAATTGGATGAAGCACACGCTAACGTGGCAGAAAAACCCTCACGGAGACACAGAATTAAATTATCGCCCGGTAATCGGACATACTCTTGACGAGAAGGAATGCGCAAGTATCAAGCCATTCAAACGTGTATATTAATCAAAGAAATAGGCACATGCAATAGCTATTGGGGTTTAATGTTTATAAGTCAGTATTTAGCATATGCATCAATCCGATGGGATTTGTAAGTTGGGAATGAATAACCCATAGTGGTTCAAGATCTGAAAAGTGGTTGACTTGTTGTTTGCCATGTTCCCTTGACCGTGCTTTTGATGTACTCTGATATTGACTGCCATATTACAGCAACAATACCCCGTTCATGTATTGGTATCGATGCTCCCACTCGCGATGTTGAGTCACTCTTCCAGTGTTCCTTTATTTCACAGCAGCAAGACTTAGAAAGCTCGAGTCGATCTCAAGACTGACATGTTACATTAATAGCCTGGGCGCAATTATGTTTATCTGTCTTCACCTTTACTTATGATTTCACGAGAAACTTTAAAAGGTATTATTATGATGTCAATGCCAAGACCGAGGTCTATCACATGGAAATGTTTACGTCTATATAGTAAATACATTGTGCCTCATACAAAACTCATCTTGTACAATTTGAGACAACGATGTCGTCCCTAGCCGGACCAGAATGCTCGACAGCTGCCAATCCACTTCGCCAATTTGGCAAGCATGTTGGAGAAGATAAATCGTTGCAACAGGATAGATTGGCGTCGAGAGAGTTTGGAGGCGTGAGAGAGAGTATAAGGAGTCAAAGTATAGGCCCAGCACAACATGAGGTATTTCATTTGGTAAGCTAGCTTTTTGACTGTTGCTAAGTAGTTTACAGATGAACGAGTTCCTCCAAAGAGGCGCATATATTCCACAAATTACATTATCACAACCTCTGGCTATGGAACAGCTTCGGATGGAATTAGGTAGTCCGCAATTACAAAATACTTCAAATGGTTGGTCACAAGAGTTTATGAGCAGTCCTAGTGAATACAAGGCAGTTTCAAGATCACCAACTGTGAGCTTTACGTCGAATGACTTTGTCAGTTTTCAATCACAACGAAATAGTCCAGTTTCAGGCATGACAAGCCCACTGACGCCACAGATGACCATGAATGGATACAGACCTACGATGAATAACATATATCGTGGTGGTATGAATTACGGAATGGGGTTGCAAGGCGCATATTCGCCAGTTTCGTCTCAAATTCCATTAACAAAGGGGAAAGAGAGAGTTGTAGAATTGGATCCGCAAGAATGGGAAGCACAATTTGCAGAACTTGAGATAGCTGCTGATAAAGTAGAAGATCAACCAGTAATGGAGACGGAGACGGATCACTTTGGAGATTTTGAATCAATTTGGCGTGGTATACAAGCTGAAAAGGGATCAGAACAGAATTATCCTGATTTTGAGATTGACAGCGATATGGAACAATGGTCAAATTTTGATGGATTGAATACGCACGAACACGATATTGATCCCGCTATCATTGGAGATTATTTATTTGAAGAAGAGAATATCTTCCAGGCAATACCGAATTCATACGAACAAGGATTACAAATAATGAAAGAAGGAGGATCGTTATCGTTAGCAGCATTAGCATTCGAAGCGACTGTTCAATCTCAGCCAGAACATATAGACGCATGGGTTGCGCTAGGACAGGTACAAGCTCAAAATGAAAAAGAAATACCAGCAATCCGAGCATTTGAAAGAGCCTTGAAATTATCACCGAACAATCTATCAGCATTAATGTCATTAGCAGTATCATATACAAACGAAGGGTATGATTCTACGGCTTATAGGACGTTAGAAAGATGGGTCACGACCAAGTACCCAACTCTATCTCAGCCATCTACGTCATCTCAATTTGAATTTCCCTCACTTAACAACGAAGATACCATCCTGGGCTTCACCGACCGACGTGATCTTCACACCCGCGTGACCAATCTCTTTTTGTCCGCCGCACAACTAGACCCCACTGGCGACTCACTCGACCCAGACGTTCAAGTCGGTCTAGGCGTCTTGTTCTACGTAGCAGAAGAATACCAAAAAGCAATCGACTGTTTCGAATGCGCTCTATCCAGCCATTCCTCAACCTCGTCATCGTCTCATCACACTTCACCGTCTGAAATACATTTGTTATGGAACAGACTCGGCGCTACAAAAGCAAACAGCGGGAGAAGCGAAGAGGCTATCGAAGCATATTCTCGCGCGTTGGAGTTGAAACCAAACTTCGTCAGAGCGAGGTATAATCTCGGCGTGAGCTGTATTAATATCGGCTGCTACAAGGAAGCGGCGGGACATTTGTTAAAAGCGCTAGACATGCACGACGTTTTGAGAAAAGAGGGGATAGAGAAAGTAAAAGGGATTCTCAACGGCGGGCAAGAAGATGAGAGGAAGATTGAGTTGATGTTGAGGCAGAATCAAAGTACGAATCTGTATGATACGCTGAGAAGGACTTTTGGGATAATGGGCAGAAGAGACTTGATGGACATGGTCGGACCTGATATGGATTTGGATCAATTTAGAAAAGAGTTTGAGTTTTGAATGTTTCCATTTCTTTCTCCTCGCTACTTGTAAACTATCTAGACATGTATATGATGATGATGACCATAATTATGATGATGACAACTATTTGGCAAAGTGTAAATCATAATTCAACCATTTTCTAGCAACGACTTGATCGACACTCAATCCAGGATTACCATATGTCAAAGGAGCGAAATAAAAGAAACTCCACAGTATAACAGACATGATAGCACCGGTAGCAGCCCAAGTAGCCAAAAGACTCTTGTTAGCACCAGATCTAGACTTTGAAATCATTGGAATACGATTGATAGCCGAAGAAGAAACTTTGGCATAAGCGACTGGAGCACGATTAGCTGCAGAAATAGTCTCTTCTATCCCAGCAGGATCGATATTAAATACAAACTCTACCAAAGCGCCTGCAACGAGAGCAGAAGCAAGATGAGCGGGTAGATAATGATGGAGGAATAGTTGACGACCCATGATGTAAAATGGAGCGTAATGTGCAGCCCAGATCAAGAAAAAGAATCCTGTACTATTGTATAAATGTGATCTCGTGCCTGTTTCATTCATTAATAAAAGAACCGAAAAGGAACGAAATAAAAAACCTACGTTTGTCCATTGCATCAACGCCTCTTCGTAATGACAATTGATCTGCTAACAAAAATCCAGCCAAAATAGCTAGTAACGAACTTGCAAACCACCATCCTAATGGATTTCCTAAAAAGTATATCTGTTCACGGGTCGTATCTTCTGTCCAGAATGACACTCCTCTCAATAAGAATGGCCATTGAACGGGAAAACTAGAATAAGGATGACTACTCGTCAAAGCATTGTTGTGAAAAAACATAGCTCTTTGTAATTCAAGATATTTTTTCAAAAAAGGCATATGTTTTGTTTGCTTGAGTTCTCTGATCATACGAGGACTATCAGCAGGTATTGCAGGTATATCTTCGGCATACCAAATATTACTCGACTGCAAAACGTTCTTGTTTCCATTGATTTCAGCTTGTTTAAATGCCCAGTCTGGTAAAGGTTTTGTATGTGTCCACATGGCTACTTTTGTTGGCCAATGAACTAATCGAAATTGAGATGACATTGTTTTGAAATCTTGACCGGGTTTTGCACCATCAACTCTTACTTCAAACAAAGTATCGTTAAATCTTGCACCGTCTCCTTCTTCAATTGGAACGGTCGTAAATTCCTGATTAGTAGCATAATATGGAGACGCTACATCATGAGTCAATAACCAGGTATTTGTAACAATATGTCTAAAGCGAACTACATCTCCAACTTTTACACGATGACCAGATTCAATCGTCATTTCAGTCGAAGGATAAATTTGCCAAATATTATTGGTATCATTATGAGGGTAACCTGTGACTTGTTGACCTTGACTTGATATTCGACCATCTTCATATCTCAACGGATATTTATCTGCATGACTATGAAGATAGACTTTTGTTTCTTTGTGTTTCATGTTAATCCCGTCAAAATATTCAATTGGTACGGCTTGTTGAGTCATGACATTGTCACTTAGCGTTTCCTGGAACTCTGGAGTCATAAAATCATCTCCAGGACCTGATCGTGACAAGACAGCAAAATGAACCTGGAACCAGAAAAGATAAAACATGAAAGGAATTATAACAAGTCCAATTAATCGCGCTCCAAGATGTTTACCAAAAGTTGTCAATGGTAAAGCACCTTTTTTGCGATTGACATCCATTAAACCCCATAGATCAATAGCAACTGGTACACCAATCGAGAAAAAGGTAAATGCACCGACATATTTGGTAGAAATAACACAACTCAGATTAATTCCTGTCAAGATCAACCATTTCCACCATTTTCGAGTAAAAGGAATATCACGAAGTTTATAGAATCGAATATAACTCAATACAGCCAAAGCCATGAAGAAAATAAGTGTAGCGTCAAGTAAGATCAATCGAGTCTGACCGATATGCGCATTGTCGAACAAAACAAGCCCAGTTGCCAAGATACAAGCTGGAAGAGAATATCCTGATTCCCACATGATCAAAAACACGGTTGATACAGTAAGAGCTCCCATTGTAGCTGGCATGGCTCGGTAGGCGACGTATGGAACCTTGTTTGTGATGTACGAATCTCCGATATTCTCAAACAAGAATTCACCATTATATCCAACTAGCCATCCAGCAAGAGCAAACAAAAGCTTACCAAATGGAGGATGTACGTCGAAAAAGTATGTTCGTTGGAGGTAATGAGATGCAAACTATACATGATTAATCATCGTCCTTATTACCTCGAAATATAGGGCTTACCTTTCCAAAATGAACCTCATCGAATACGACTTGATTTGGATGTGTAATGCCCCAGAAGCGAGTAACGAATGCAAGTGCGGTGATGATTCCAAAGGTCAATTTGTAATCCCAATCTTTTTTGGCTGCTTCCTTGATATGTTGAGTAGCTTGTGCAAGCACTTCATCGTCATTTGACACTATTCGAGCTTGTGGAGTAGAGCTCCGTTTACGACTAGTAGCTCGCTGTTGAGCCTTGACAGGAGTTGGACTTGACATTTTGAACGAACGAAGTAAACGTCTTCAATTGATGATATATGTCGTTTAGGCGCAGACGGCGCAAGTGTATTGCATTGACACGCAATTGACTAATGATATAAAGGAAAGATAGCTTACGTAGACTTGAACTCGCTCGAATAAATTTTGCCAAGACTTTGGTCCATGTAGCTTACAACCATCCATCAGCTATTCTACAGGAAATATGAAAGACTGCACATTTATACTATTGGAGAAAGAAGAGTGGTGATTGAATGCTCTGATTTACATATTACCTAAATACATTCTATAATAACTTTACTCATATGAAGAACGCGGATTAGCAGCAGTAGTACTTGGAAGTCCATAATCAATCTTCAATGAACGTCCATATACTTCCTTATTCTCCAACAAAGCCTTTGCTTGTGTTGCACTTTCAACATCGGTGAAATCAGCATGGGCAAATCCACGTGGTTGACCAGATCTTCTATCAATTGCTACACGAACATCAAGTAAGTTTTTAATGTCTTTGAACAGATTGTTAATATCTTTATCGGTCATTTGGAAAGACATGTTTCCAATGAATAAAGTCTTTGCAGGTGGATTGCGCTCAGCAAATCGGGAATTCACTCGTTGTTTCCTGATGTGGTATTGTACAGTCATGCGACGCCCTTCGAGAAGTTGACGATCAAGCTCGGCGATAGCCTTTGCTGCCGAGTCGAGTTCAGCATATTCAATATAACCGAAACTATATCAACTGTCAGTATAAATATATCATGTGCCTAATAATGAATGCCTACCCTTTGGAAAGTCCGCTTGAATCTGTCACGATTTTGCAATTGACAATTTCTCCGAAAGATGAGAACTCCTCCCTCAACCTCGCTGGTGATAGGTCGAAATATAAATTTCCAACGTATAAAATCTTTCCAGGTTCTTGATTTGCGGAATCTTGTTTACCAGTCATTGACGACATAGCAGATGTGACTGCTCCAGTGGCGTCTGAGACGGCATTGGATATAGTCTCGGCCGCCTGCTGCATTACTGAGCCATCTTTGTTATTCGAATCGAGAACAGACTCGGATTTAACGCTACGACGTTGCTCGTAACGAGATGGCTCTATTGTTTCGGGCGATTCTGAAGACTTGCCACTATCATGAATGTATGATCGTTTCTGAAGTGTGCTTATTTGAGAAAAGCCATTGACTTGTGAGAAAATTGAAGTTGATGTGGCGATAGATCGGCGTGAGACAACTGGTGCATTTTGTGCTTGTATGGCACGGAGCGCGACACGACGGAGAAGATGCCTACAAGATTAGTATCGCCAATTAATACAACTTGATAGTCTATCTCACATTTTTGTTTGCTGTTTTGTATAAAAGCTCGAAGTTTTCAAGTTATTTCTTTCAACATATTGCGAAATTTTATTGGAACCGAACGAATCTTGGCGACATTGGGGGTCATGTGATTTGTCGATCTATTCACGCATCACGGCATGTGGAAGACATGGGAGCTTAAGGCATTGAGATAACATTCATGTCATTAAAGACATGTGGTATAGCTGAATGGAACCTCATCAGAAGGTCGCGCTGGGAGATTTACTCAAGACATGTTCATGTATCGTGCAGCATCTATTCCAAAAATAATTGACGTGGATTGACCACCCAAATTCGGCTGTCATGACAACCAAATTCTATTTACTATTTGAGCAAAAATTCCCAACCCTCAAAACTTCATCATCTCCATCAACCGAAAAACATCAAAGATATCTAATTACATAGACATTCTACAATACTTACTTATCATAAGAATAACCACCAATTAAAAGAACTGAAATATGTCGGCTGTACTCCAAATTCGATCCTCCAACACTCAAGTCCAACAAGGTCCTCCACCAACGATTAAAGACGACGGGAAAACAACAGTCACAAAGATTGAAGAGCCACAAGTCGACAAAGAAAATGCTCGGTAAATTAGATCCAAGGAGATCCCAGAGTCATATACTGATTATGTCATGTAGTTTCGAAAACAAATCTGCAAACCAGGCATATGTTTCACCTAGCGATGCCATTATGAGCCCTGCAAGTAAAAAATTATCAGCCTTTAAGCAACGACAATATAGCAAAGCAACCCCAAGTAGATCATTGTTTAGAAAAGCAGTGACTGCGAGAGAAAAAGATTTCGGTCCTTTACAATAAATATAAACAAGGGATGCGAGGACTTATGGATTAACGACATTATTTTTGGATTTCATTGTTACTATTATTACAACATCATATATCGTTTCTATTTATTTATACTTCATTTGGTATGGGGAGTTACTTGTTTCATAAGAAGAGGGGATAGACAAAATAGGATATTAATTTATGCAAACATTTGATTATTCTCCAATTCATCCCTTGGTAATTTAACACCATCAGTTGCGAGCCCAAGTTGACTCTTCTTGACCCTTCTATCAGTACCTGCATCTGTTCTAATGTTATGTCTTGTTGCTTTAGCCATTCGCACTTCTCTTCGAATTTGATTTGGTGAAACGAATTCCTTGTTTTCGTATATGATTGGTCCACCGAAGCTTGATTCTTGTATGACTATGGGTGTGAGAACGAATCGAGGACCAATCTCTACTAAGCCTAATTTTGTCTCAGTTGATCGGCTCTTCTTCTTCTCCTGTATATCTTCCATCTCGGCATCTTCATCACCAGCCTTCGTTACCGTCTTCATTGCCTCTGTCTCATTGATTTGGTAGCACCTTATCCACACTCTTCCATCTGCTGCAACGGTAAAACTCATTACATGATCAACAAATGGTTTTGATTTTCTTGCACCAGGTGGAACACCAAAGATATGTGTAAATAACTCTTTCATGACTTTCAGATGTGGTTGAGAATCAAATCGCATATCAAATGATAATATCGGTCGTGAACCTTTTAGACAATTACCAGAGAAATGTAATTCTTCCATTGTATGTAGATTCTGTAGATGCATTTTTACAGTCGGACCATTAGGTGCTTTACTCATCCACATGTATAAATCTTTGCCTTTTCTCGCTTCGAAGAATAAAACATTATTACAATTGTAAAGATCTGCAAGTTCGTTCAATTGATATAATTTTGATTTTGTGTCGAGTTTTGCGTCTTTACGACTGTGTGGTAGTAAGGAATATAAGTCATTCAATAGATGTCGATGTCTACTTGATATCAATAAATTATCCCTAAATACCAAAAATAGTGTAGACTGACCTGTAAGTAACACCTCTAGATGATAACATGAGCACTCGTTGGCGGTTTTGTGAAGTCTGTTGTTGTGGTCCATTTTGTGTGTTTCCGGATTTTGACAATGATTTATATACGGCAGCCATTATTGTATGTAAAAATCTTTTGTCCCTCGCTGTAATCAATCTAGCGTGTCAAAGCCGATCAAGCAAAAAAAAAGTTCTCCATATCATAAGCTGGGGTAATCCTTGGCAACCATTTAGATAGAAAAGCCTATTTGCATATCCTTCGAACAAGCTATTTTTAAAAACGCCTACCAAAATTATTATAGGATGAAACTCGGGCGCCCCCTTGTCATGCGAAAGCAGTAATCAATCAAGCGCGTCGTGAAAAACCTGAGAACGGCCATTATCCAGATCGATCGTCTGGGAAATTCATGTCAATTGGTTGATATTATATAATTTAAAATCTAAAATTACCTGAACATATATAGAATAAACATGGCAATTGAATACCACTTACTTTGAAAATACTTGATGAGGAATTTCGGTTCCCCATGATACACCGAGGGACGCCTTTTTCGCTGTTGATTATATCGTTCTTGACTCCCACAATCTCCAATATATGTTCGAATGCTTGATCGTATTGAAAACTGTCCAAAATTGACATGGTCGAGCCGTCCATAATATTATTCTTCGGGTCAGCACCTATGTATGCTGTAACGATAATGTGATAAGTGAGGAGATAACAGGCGCTTCGCTGCGCATATACTTATAAACTTTACGGCACAATCAATATTGTTACAAACGTAATGTATTCACAAACGGAACGCTCCGGCAATCATCGCTCAAGACATAGCGACATCTCACCTGAAAGATATCCTAATCAATCAACTCCCTCAGGAACATATGGACTACCACCATCGGGTTCAGTTCAATCATCATCACCTCTGATGACAAGAGAACATCAACCCCAAAATGCACGTGAGCGAGACTATTACGATCCAGCACGATATCAAGATGAAAGATACTCACCACGACAAAGGAGTTATGTATGTAATTTCTAATACCATCGCTACGAATTATAGACTAATACGCAATGATCAAGTCACGAACATCATCACAAATGAACGAATGGTCAAATGGCAATTCCAGACCATCAACAGCATTGAATGGAGAACCACACTATGCGCAACAAAGCCGTTCAAATCAAGGCAATGGCGTAAAGCAAAGCTCTGGCTCTTCTTCTCATCCTGTACGTCAGGCTAATGCTAATGCTTCTATCTTTTACTAATCAGTATCGTAGCCGGGTGCCCCGCGGTTGTCAAATCCCATGTCCATGTCAAACTTGTTATCAGATAGTGTACCTGAGACAACATCAAAAGCAAATTCACCACGTCTTAATTCTGCACCACGTCGCTCATCTCAAATAGAATCAAGTCATGATCGTCAGGCTAGACAGACCACTCCGCAACAGCCACGACAGGTAAAGGATAACACAAAGTCTGCACCATTGTCGTCTCCAAAGGTCGCTTCAATATCCACAAAGCCAGACTATTCAATTTCTGACATGTCGGGACCTCCTAATTTGACAGTAGCCGGTACCGAACAAGCTTACCTCGAAATTGAACAGCAAGATCTAAGTGATGTAGAGGGTCCTGGGTTTGAACGATCATTCGATCAATGGGCAAGTAGGAGTAAGAAACGTGTGATTGAGCTAGAATATCAGGAGTCAGTAAGGCGAAAGGTAAGTATTTTATACTTGTTCAGTCGACAGTAAACTAATTTGACTAATCAAAGCGCCGACGAATGCATGTCCTGACAAGTTATCAAGAAATGTTTACGCAGAGTTCGGAATTGGCAAAAGAAATATTCGTCATCAAACATGAACATGAAGCGGAAGACAACGTACGAAGTAGAGATGTCGAGGATGAAAAGGAACGGAAAAAGGATATGCAACGTAAAAGAAGACGGGAACGAACTCTTCAGAACGAAACAGCCAAGAGAGATGAAGCCATGGAACGTCTACAGACGTTGGATGACGAAGAACAAAGATCAAGGATATTGAAAGATGTTCAAAGAGCTGGTAAAAAGATTAAAACTACCGAAGACCTTTTACAAGGAAAGCCCGAAGACTCGCCACAGGATGATGTTGAGGTAGACGCATCACCTCCACCAGATGAGCCAACAAGTTCAAGACCTAAAAGAATCATCAAACCAAGCAGTCGACTCAAAAAGAGTAAAGAACAAAAACAAGCGGAAATTGATAATGCTGTCATGGGTCAAGCAATGCTGGATGCAGGGGCCGATGACCTGAATCTTGTGGATGAGATTGATGACACTGTTATCGCAGAAATAGAACCAAAGTCGTCCAAAAGAAGAAAACCTACAAAAGAAATTGTACCATACACTTCAAAGGGTTACAATCAAATTTATGAACAAATTTGGAGAGATCTTGCGAGAAATCACATCAATAAAGTATTTCGAGTCCGGCATACGAGTATTGATGTAAGAATGACGAATATAAGAAAGACAGCACAACTGGCTGCGAAAGAGGCTCGAAGATGGCAAATCAAGACAACAAAAGCAGCAAAAGATGTACAGGCACGTGCAAAGAGAAGTATGAGGGAGATGCTTTCATTTTGGAAGCGTAATGAAAGAGATGAAAGAGATCAGCGAAAATTGGCGGAAAAACAAGAGCTTGAAAATGCTCGAAAAGCTGAGGCAGATCGGGAAGCTGCTCGCCAAAAGAGGAAGCTGAATTTCTTGATATCCCAGACTGAATTATATAGTCACTTTATTGGTAAAAAAGTCAAGACGGATGAGTTGGAGCGATCTTCCAATGATGTTGTCCCCACTGGCGAGATTATTGTCAAAGATCCTACTCATGCCCATACTGTCGATCTACCGCCGAGTAATGCTAAACTCGGTACAAAGGTTACTAATTTTGATGAACTTGATTTTGATGCAGAAGATGAAACGGCGCTTCGACAGGCAGCAATGACAAATGCTCAGATTGCAGTACAAGAAGCACAAGATCGAGCTCGTGCATTCAATAATGATGGTCAAGCCCAATCTGACTTTGACGATGGGGAAATGAACTTTCAAAATCCTTCTAGTTTACAAACAACTGATGTAACTCAACCTAAAATGCTGACATGTGAATTGAAAGAATATCAATTAAAAGGCCTAAATTGGTTAGTCAATCTTTATGAGCAAGGTATCAATGGTATTTTAGCAGATGAGATGGGTCTTGGTAAGACTGTACAGTCGATATCTGTCATGTCTTATCTAGCAGAAGTACATAATATCTGGGGTCCTTTCTTGGTTGTTGCTCCTGCTTCTACTTTACACAATTGGCAGCAAGAAATTGCAAAGTTTGTACCCACCCTCAAAGTACTACCGTATTGGGGTAATGCGAAAGATAGAAAAGTATTGAGAAAGTTTTGGGATCGAAAACATATCACGTATAACCGAGAATCATCCTTTCACGTTTTAGTTACATCATATCAATTGGTTGTACAAGATGCAATCTATTTTCAAAAGATCAAATGGCAGTACATGATTCTTGATGAAGCACAAGCTATCAAATCTTCCCAAAGTTCTAGATGGAAGGCTCTTTTAGGCTTTCATTGTCGAAATAGACTACTTTTGACAGGAACTCCAATTCAGAATAATATGCAAGAGTTATGGGCTCTTTTACATTTCATTATGCCTAGTTTATTTGATTCACATGACGAGTTTAGTGAATGGTTTTCGAAGGATATTGAGAGTCATGCTCAAAGTAATACACAACTTAACGAGGATCAACTAAAACGATTACATATGATATTAAAACCATTTATGCTTCGAAGAGTCAAAAAGCATGTACAAAAAGAACTCGGAGACAAGGTCGAGTTGGATGTTTATTGCGATTTGACGTATCGACAGAGGGCTTATTATACAAGTCTTCGAAATAAGATTAGCTTTGCTGATTTGATAGAAAGGGCTGCTGTGGGAGATGAAGGTGATGCAGCTACTTTGATGAATTTAGTCATGCAGTTCAGAAAAGTCTGTAATCATCCAGATTTATTTGAAAGAGCAGATGTTAGTTCACCATTTTCATTGTCAACATGGGCTGAAACTGCATCATTCATGAGGGAAGGCTTTAATATAAATGTTTCTTACTCAGTCAAAAATTCGGTTGATTATTGGCTTCCAAAGCGATTGGCATCTGGTGATGGTCGTATAGACTTGCCTGGATCTGATAATATACATGCAGGCTGGCGACAAAAGCATTTAAAGTACAATATGAGCATTTGGGATGCAGAGAATATCAGATCCAGTGATTCTCATCAGGCTTCTTTTTCATGGTTAAGGTTTATCGATCAATCAGCTAGTGATCTCGTCAAGATTGCTCATGGAACCACATTGGATAGAATAATGCACGAAATTCGGGAGAATTCTGCAAGTGTTGATGCGGACGATTACACGCCTGCCCATTCTATGCTGAAAATCATCAGACAACCACTATCTTCGACAAATGATACGCAGAACCTTTTAAAGATATCTCGAATGTCAAGAGATAAGACTGGTTTTGATGTCATTGAGCGGTGCACTTATCCTCGTGCTCAAGCTCCTCCTGTCGAACTCGTATGTCCATCACAACAATCATTAATGGAGAAACAGACCTCGTTCTTCAATGTACCTTTGCGACGTGCTCTTTATCCTATCAAAACATCTGTCCAAGCTGCACTACTAAAATCAAAAGTGCCACCTTCACAATATCCAATCTCTAATCTTTTACCTGCACCAGATTCACAAAAACAAAGGTACACTAAAATCGAAGTACCGTCAATGAGACGTTTTGTCAGTGATTGCGGTAAACTGGCCAAACTTGATGAATTGTTGGTCGAATTGAAAGCAGGCGGTCATCGAGTTTTGTTATATTTCCAAATGACTCGTATGATTGATATGATGGAAGAATACCTCACATATAGAAATTATAGATATTGTAGACTCGATGGATCTACCAAATTAGAAGACAGAAGAGATACCGTAGCAGCATTTCAGTCTTCGGATGAAATATTTGTGTTTTTATTATCAACAAGAGCAGGTGGTCTCGGTATCAATTTGACAAGTGCCGACACAGTTATATTTTACGATAGTGATTGGAATCCAACCATTGATAGTCAAGCAATGGATAGAGCTCATAGATTAGGTCAGAAACGTCAAGTCACAGTATATCGATTAATTACCCGAGGAACTATTGAAGAAAGAATCCGTAAAAGAGCGTTGCAGAAAGAAGAAGTTCAAAGAGTTGTTATTAGTGGAGGTGCTCCCGCTGGTGGTGAAAAGATTGTTGACTTTAACAATCGTACAACTCGTGAAAACAGAACAAAGGATATTGCATTGTGGTTGGCAGATGATGAACAAGCTGCTGCTATAGAAAAGAAAGAAGCAGAACTTGCTGAACAGGAAAGTAAAGATCCAAGTAAGAAACGTAAAAAGACTACGGGTGGAGCTTCGAGGAAGAAGGAAATAAGTATGGACGATATGTATCATGAGGGTAAGTTTCTTATTTATGTTATTGTATCAATATATTTGCTGATATTTTTGGATTATAGGAGAAGGTAAATTTGATGATGGTGGTGATTCGAATAAACCCTCTGGGGCTGCTACACCAGTCGTAAATGATGAAACTAGTACACCTGCAGCAACAAAGAAGAAAGGTACAAGTAAAAAGGCAAAAACACTACAACAAAGACTTGCAGTAGCTGATGGACAAGTGGGGTAAATTAACGGTTGTTTTTATTATAACATGTAATTCAATATGGAGTGTATGATGGTTACAAGGATAGATGATAGTCACAATGTATAATAGTTATCATGTGAATGTTGGTATTGTTTGTTATTATTACCAGGTGATTTTGGACCAGCCAGCTAGCTTTTTTGCGTATTTCTTGGCATTACTATCCTCTATAATATGGTGATAGCTATATATATTTATTACAGACACCTGTTATGTGACAGCTTGATAATCTGTGTGATCGATTATTGAAGCATCATATGCCAAGTCTCTCATCACCTTGTATACTCTTTTAACCTCTGGTATATTAGGAAAATAATAGGAAAAAGAAATGTCTTCCCCTTATGCACAAGCATTCTTCTCACTCCCTCCAATAACACGAACCATTACAGCCCTCTCAATCTTCCTATCAGTCCTCACATGGGTTCTCCACATCATAAACCCTTATTATCTAGTCTACATCTCCCAGACCATCTTTACATATAAATCCGTCCCTCAAATATGGAGACCAATTACCTCTCTCTTACTGACGAAACCGAACTGGGGTTTACTGATGGATCCCTACTTTTTATTCGTCTACGGGAGTAAATTAGAATCCGAAGCCGAGAGGTTCCAACATGGACGCACGGGGACGGCGGATTTTATGTTTTTCATAGTCTTTTGTTCGGCGGTGATTATTGTGAGTTTTTCTTTCACTTTCTTCTCTATTCCGCTTCGTCTTTCTCTTTGTACAAAGTATCTGTTGTATTTTCATGTAGTCTTTGTTTTGTGTTTGTTTGGTAAAATCCCTCGAAATAATCTGCCCGCTCAGTCATTGTAATCTCCCTAGCTGAAGACGGTTCCTGGAATCGAGGAAGAAGAAACTCTCTCGTCTTTTCGTCCCGTGGGGATCTTGTTGAGTCAAATATACGAATCACACGGGATGGGAAATGGGGGTTTTATAAGTGTGGCAATCACTTCTATCACGTCCATTGTATATTTATTATATTGGATTTTTCGAAGTGATGCCTACATTTTCTTTCCTTTTCTTTTCTTTTCTTTTCTTT